>Ga0209544_1000021_pt1 | contig 240684 bp, 201 predicted proteins | sample MesohylPK_FD_187297 | JGI IMG/M metagenome (GOLD analysis project Ga0209544, IMG submission 187297) | Host-associated microbial community of the marine sponge Aplysina aerophoba from Gulf of Piran - sponge mesohyl, lysed by proteinase K... | ecosystem: Host-associated > Porifera > Sponge >... | reverse complement strand
CCGTTAGTTTTTGGAACTTACCCGGATCATCCTTGATTTCATCATATTTGTTCATGAGTTAATCTCCAAAGCATAATTTTCTTTATTATGCCAGAAATCAACTGTAATTTAAATTTATATAATGTCTATTACTGATTTAAGAAATTACAACGTTTCTGGTGGTTTCAATGAAACTCTTTGGAACCGTCTTCAAAACGATTCTGTTCTATGTTTTGAAATAATCCAGAATCTGTTAAATGCTCATTTTCCACCTTCAATTCATGATGATATTTTACAAGCCATAGATATTGAACTTCCACCTCCAACTATTGATCCAAGAAGACGTCCTTCTAATTTTCGTAGAGACATTCTCAGAGCTTATGAATATAGATGTGCTATTTGTGGTTTTGATGTTAGATTGGGTAATTCACCTGTCGCATTAGAAGCTGCTCACATCCAATGGCACATGGCAGGAGGACCTGATGTGACAGTAAATGGATTAGCACTTTGTTCACTTCATCATAAATTGTTTGATCGTGGAGTGTTCACTTTGTCTAGAGAACTTCATATATTGGTGTCAGATGAGGCACACGGGACGACTGGTTTTCAGGAATGGGTTATGGATTTTCATGAGCAAATAATAAATCTACCTCAGAGAAGATCCTATTATCCAGAGGAAGATTTTATCAGTTGGCATGTCAGAGAAGTGTTTCAAGGGGATTACCGAGAATCGTAGACCTTATAATGTCTTAAGGTATCAATCTGTTTCTGTATAAAAATTAACAATATGACATATCAATAAGGAGTTTCATCAATGGAAAAACAATCCGATATGCCAATGCATGCCTATGTGGTTATGTTACACCTCGTATCGCAAGGTTATTCCAATTTCACAGAGATGCGGCAACTGTTATCAAGAGAGTCACAGGGAACATATTACATTACAATCTTGGATTACATAGTAAAAAAAATCAACATTCTTGAAAAGGAATGGGAGGAAACCATACCGCCAATAACCGCACTTGTTTTTAATACAGATGGTTCTGCTGCGAAGTGGGTGTGCGAAATTCTCACAGGGGATAGTACGACACAACCAACCCTTCAACAAATCGCAGAACTTTCTTTATCTGTCGCCACATATGACAAGTGGGACTTGGTTTTAAAGGAGTTGAAGCCGTAAAGCTTGAATATTGAACAATAGTGATCCGACCTCATTGTTGAGGACGGTTATTGTTTACATAAACCAATTATCTCTCCTTGACTTACCTACCTCACTCAAGTATAATCAATAAAACAATCTTAATCCTAAGGCAATGCACATAGCACCTCACAATATGATGAAATCGTGAAGCATCTGATGGATCGGTTCGCCAATGCCTTCACCATGCTATCCTTTGCTATACCCAATGTAAAAGTTTTATAGACACTTATTGATGTGCAAATCAACTTGATTCATATAAAACCCAACTGCTTTCATCAACGATTAAGAGAAAAAATCATCAAAAAACACAACACCCATGAAATATACATGAAACTTATTGGATATATATTGTTTAAAATTTCACAAACACTACAAACACACCCGAACACATGTTATAATATTGCCACTATGAATAATAAAACACGAACCTACAAAACTAACATATCCAGATACCGACATCACAAACATGCCAATGCACTATGGAAACAATCAAGTAAAAACCTGCTAATCTAACTCCACAACCTTTACCACAGCATCATGAATAAAATACATCATACCGTCAGAGAAAAAATACTAAACATGCACAGAAATTTTACAAACAATTTCTCTTCCAAAACCAACCAATACCCAACCTATGCAAAAGTTACCAAAATTAATTTTTTTCAACGTGAAAAATCCGATTTAAACAACTCACAAATCCATACTGATACTATACTCAGACCGAATTTACTAAAAGTTACCGTTATGTAAAAAAAGGTTACCGTACGGTAACCTTTTAAAGAAGCATAATCCAGTGAATATTCAAGACAAAAACAAACAATTCGCTATCAATTCTTTGGCACAGTTGATGACACATAAGTGTAGAGGCATTCTTACAGGTATTAGACACGTCGGAAGAATAAGAAACATCAGAGAAAAGTGCATTTTCCGTCTACCTCGTCAAAAATAATCAAGAAAGGCAACTTACAAAAGATTGGAAACACCAATGCACCAACCCAAAGTCACCGTCCTCGGCAGTGCAAATGTTGACCTTGTCATACGCGCTGAACGGATGCCAAACAAAGGTGAAACCCTCATCGGTGATGCCTTTGACATATTCACCGGTGGAAAAGGATTCAATCAGGCAACAGCTGCAGCACGATTAGGAGCAGAAGTCACATTCATCGGTAGAATTGGGGATGACGCATTCGGTGAGATGCTCCGAACCGCAATGGAAACCGAGAATATTGATACACGATTTGTCAAAACCGATGCTGAAAGCGGGACAGGTGTTGCAACGATTGTCGTTGAACCAGATGGTCACAACAGTATCATCGTAATCCCACGTGCTAACATGTGTATTACTCCCAAAGATATAGATGCCGCAGAAGATAGTATTGCAAATGCTGATGTCCTGCTGCTACAATTAGAAACACCGATAGATGCATCGCAACGTGCTGCTGAGATTGCCAAAGCAAACAACACTATCGTCCTGCTTGATCCAGCACCAGCGCGTTCGCTGCCTGTTGAACTATTGGAAAAAATTGACATATTGACACCTAATATATCGGAGGCTACAGTACTATTAGGACAAGCGGTTACCACAGCAGAAAGTAGTACTGCAGCTGCAAAGACACTACAAGTACAGATTGCACAAGATGGACTTTCAACTGTTGTAATAACGCTTGGAGAACAAGGTGTTTTGCTATGCACACCAACGGAAACCGAACATATTCCTACGCTTCCTGTTGATGTAGTAGACACTACAGGTGCTGGAGATGCATTCAGTGGAGCATTGGCAACCTCACTGGCAAAAGGAAACAATTTAACTGAATCGGTAAAGTATGCTACAGCTGCAGGTGCAGCAGCAGTCACAGTACTCGGAGCGACACCGTCGATGCCGACTGACGATAAAATAAAAGCAATCTTTTAGTTCTTAATCAAATTTGACCTTGTTTAATGTTTTAAGAATAGATAGGAAGGAGACAAGAAATGAAAAGACTAACAACCACACTCATTATATGGCTCTCAATAATTGCAATTTCTTTTTCAACCTTGGCACAAGAGAAGTGGGAAAAGGATATGCAAAAAGATTTTTCAAAGGTATTGAATGCGAGTAAGAATGCTCCACAAAAACATAGAGAACTCATTATAGAATGGAGAAAAAAGGGACATCTCGCTGAACTGAGACAACTGTATGAAAGAGTCAGTGAAAGTCATCCAGATGATGCAGCATTAATATACGGGTTGGGATATGCTTATGCTCTTACTAATGTAAAAGACATTCCGGATGCTGAAACAAAAGCAATTACCAACTATGAAACTGCCCTTGAACTCGATCCATCAATGTTTTGGGCGCATTTCGGTCTCGGAGCGATATATCAGAAACAGGAAAAATACGATCAAGCACTCACCAAATTTAAGACAAGTCTTACGCTCAATTCAAAATACTATCCAGCGCACTATTACATCGGAGAAATACATCTCAAACAAGGTAACCACACTGAAGCCTTACAATCGTTTGATAATGCACAAACTTTAAACCCCAAGTGGGAATACCCAGTTTATGGCGTAGGTTTGGTATATTTTGATCAAGGTAACTTGAATAAAGCACGTGAAACATTTGAACGTGCGATTCAGAACAATCGTAAATTCGGTCCAGCCTATATCAAACTTGGACAAGTACTAGCGTATGAAAGATTTTTTGATGAGGCACTGCAGGAATACCAAAAAGCTGCAGAATATCAACCTTACACAGCAACCGATGTTTATGATTTAGCAGTTATATTCGCTGAAGCAGGGAATATGGATGGTGCAGTCCAGTTGTATCAACGTACGCTTGAGATTGAACCCACGCATGCCTTAGCACATTTTGCCATTGCAGATGTACTCTATATACAAGGGGATGTAAAAACTGCTGTAATTCATTATCGTAGGGCTATTGACAACGATCCTATACTCAAAAACAGCATATATCAACCATTGGAATCATACTTTGCAGGTATTATGAGTGCTGATGAAGCGCGCGCCCTTTTGGAAAAAGCGATGGTAGTTCTGCCAAACGACCCAAGATCCCACTTCTATACGGGTAAATTGGAGTTAGATACCAGTAATGTAGATAAAGCCATTGAACATTATAAGAAAACACTCGAGATTGTAAATGCAGAACCAAGTTTTCTTGACTTGCAACTTCTACAGGGAACCTTCCTTGATTCATATATTCATTTAGGTGACCTGTATCGTCGTAAAGGGGAATTAGAAGAAGCTGCAACCCATTATCGTCGCGCACTTGAGTTGAACCCAGCAATAGCTACTCGTTTCATAGAACAGGGAAAAACCGAATTCCAAGCTGGTAACTATAAAGATGCATTGGAACCCTTAAACATACACCACATATTATATCCTGATGAGATTGTAGTAACAGATCTGTTAGGTCAATCTTATGAAGGTGTGGGTGATATAGATAATGCACTTTTATATTATAATAAAACCTTGCAGTTAGACTCAAATAGATCTGATATCCTATACAAGATGGTTCATATTTACAACGAGTTAGGTTCACATCAAGAAACGCTGGATGCATTGAAGAAGATTATTGCACTTGATCCTACGGATGCAAAAGCACATTATATGTCAGCAAAATCCTATCTGGTATTAGAGCAAGAGGATTCTGCGTTAATTGCATTTCTGGATACTATACGACTTGAACCTGATAACGTTGATGCTCAATATCAAGCAGGTTTGTTGTATGAAAAAAGAGGCGATATTGACAACGCAATTATGCAATATGAAAAGACTACTGAGTTAGATCCAGAGAATGCAAAACCTTTTTTCCAACTCGGTGGTATCTACCAAGAACGTAAAGATGAGGATAATATGATCCGTTTCTATCAACCTGCACTGGAATTGGAACCGAATCATCCCAATGTCCATCATACCCTTGCAGTAATTTTTGACAAACGTAGTAAGTCCAAAGAGAAAGAAAACTATGATGATAATATCAAAAATGCACTTCACCATTATGCATTAGCAAACGAACATGATTCGGTTCATTTTGAGTGGCATTATCAATATGCACGGTTGTTAGATTCCCACGCAGCAACTCTTGAAAACTACAATACCCCTGCTGACAAGGCTGTCACTGAGTATTCCAAAACAATTGAACTCAATCCGGGATATGTCGATGCATATTTCTATCGTGGTATGATTACCAACAGATATAAACATATTAAAGGCACGCTATATAGAAGTTCACAGATTTTGGGTGATTTCCAACAGGTCGTTGAATTAGACCCAAAAAATGTTGAGGCACATTTTCACATTGGAGTTCTTCAAATATATACAGAGAAGTTTGAACAAGCAGAAAACACCTTTAAAAAGTTGATACGACTGAATCCGAAATATAAAGGGGTTCACATTCAACTTGGCAAACTTGCAGAACGTAATCAGCAGTGGAAAGAAGCTATAAAGTTATATGAAAAAGAGCTTACAATTGATGATAAAGCAGTTGTAGCGTATCAACGTCTGGGTGATCTCTATTACAATTCTGAGTTGCAATATAACAAAGCAAAGACCATGTTGGAAATTGCACTTGATCTTGACGACAAGCATGTATATACAATAATTGTCTATGCTAATGTGTTATACAGTATGGACAAAATCGGTGCAGCCGCAGATCAATTTGAACGGGTGATTCAATTGGAACCGCGTAACCTGACAGCAAATTTCAACCTTGCATTAATGTATGAATACACTGAACGAAATGAACTTGCAAAAACACAATGGAAACGTTTTCTTGATTTAAACCCACCTGAACAGTGGAAAGTGCAAGCACAAGACCATCTAAGTAAACTTGGTGGATCGTAATAGTCTGTATCGGTAAAACATAGGTATGGATAATTCTACAATGTAATGGATTTTGTAAACTTCCGAGAGAAACTAAAGAACAGAATCGTTGGGAAACCTGATATAGTATATATCTCCGAGGTTACTTCTACAAATGATGTTGCAATTGACCTTACAAAAAACGAGGAAGCAGAAGAAGGAACACTTGTCATCACTGATTATCAATCCGCTGGTCGTGGTAGATATGGGAGAACATGGATTGCACCATCGGGTAAATGTATTCTCGCTTCTGTTGTATTTAGACACCGCCTAAAGCAGGAACAGGTTCATCTACCGAACTTAATTGGAGCACTTGCAATTGCTCAAGGGATTCATACGGTCACTGGACTATCAGCCAAAATTAAACATCCAAATGATGTGCGAATTGAGAAGGTGAAGGTCGCAGGAGTACTAACTGAAATTGAATACGATTTACATCGTCATCCATTTTTTGTATTAGGTTTTGGGGTAAATGTAAATATATCAATAAATGAATTTCCGATAGAATTACGGAATACTGCAACCTCATTACAGGTCGCTGCTTCAGATAAAAATAACAATGAAATCTGTCGTCTATCTGTCCTACAAGCCATATTGGAAAAGCTTGAAGAACATTATCTAACCTTGAAGTCTGGGAATGTCACACTAATAGAAGACAGTGTAAGGTTTTGGGAAGAAAAAGAATGAAAATGCTTGTTAGTGCTTGCCTACTCGGTGTAAATTGTCGTTATGATGGGGGAAACAGTCGTAACGAAAATGCCCTGAAACAGCAGGAGACAGACGAACTTATACCGGTTTGTCCTGAGGAAGCAGGAGGACTTCCAACACCGCGTCCAGCTGTGGAAATAGTTGGTGGTGATGGGAATGACGTTTTGGATGGTAAAGCAAGAGTGAAGACTGCAGATGGTCAGGATAAGACAAAGGAGTTTTTGGAAGGAGCACAACATGCACTTGAATTGGCACAGTCCCAAGGTGCGACATCTGTTATATTCAAATCACGTAGTCCATCTTGTGGTTGTGGACAAGTCTATGATGGATCGTTTTCAGGGACACTTATTTCAGGAGACGGAGTAACGGCAGCACTACTTAAACGACACGGAATAGAGGTAATATCAGTATAGGAGAGTGAATTTCTGTCATATTCCTATCCGATCAATTCCTGCACTTTCTCACCTATATTTTGACTTCGCATCAACGATTCTCCTACCAGAATTGCATTTACTCCAGCCTCTTTCAATGAATCTACATCAGCGCGCGTATATATACCACTCTCACTAACAACCACTTTATCTGAGGGAATGTAGTCAAGTAGTTTGAATGTTGTGGCAATATCTGTATCGAATGTTTTCAAATCGCGATTGTTAATACCGATAATATCCGCTCCACTATCCAATGCAATCTCTAATTCTGATTTTGTATGTACTTCAATTAAAGACTCTAATGAAAGTGAATCAGCAATTTTCATGAACTCTTGAAGTTGTGATTGTGTCAAGGCAGCAACTATAAGCAGTATCGCATCAGCACCTGCAACACGCGCTTGATAGATATGGTATGGATCAATGGTGAAATCTTTTCGTAGCATTGGAATATTAACTACCTCACGAATTGATGAAAGATAGTCAAGTTTTCCATCAAAAAATCGGGAATCAGTCAACACGGATATAGCAGCTGCCCCATTCTTAGAGTATATTTCTGCGATGTTTATTGGATCAAAATCTTCACGAATTATACCTTTGCTTGGAGATTTTTTCTTTACTTCAGCGATAAGGTTTATACAATTAGGTAGGGCAATCGCGCCCTTAAAATCCATCGTAGAAGGCAAACTATCCAACTTTGATTTCAAGTCTGACAAAGGAACTTGCTCTTGTTCTAACTGAAGTTCCTTTAGTTTATGAGAAATTATCTTATCTAATATCAATGCGATTCCTCTATAGTTGTATAGGATAATATCTTGTGTTAAGTTAGATTATTGATATAGATACAGATCATCTATTTGATACTAATTTCAGCGATTCTAATTTGTCTAATGCACTTCCAGAATCAATAGAATCCGCAGCGAGTTTCAACCCAGATTCAATATCCTCAGCCTTTCCACCAACCACTATAGCAGCTGCAGCATTCAACAGGACAATATCCCGTTTTGGTCCCTTCTCACCCTTAAGGATATTCATTGTAATTTCCGCGTTTCCCTCTGGAGTTCCACCTTCAAGTAATGTCGGATTAACTTTCTCAATTCCAAGTGTAGTTGGATCAAATGTATAGGTATTCACATCACCATCTTTTAGGATGGACATACGTGTGGTAGTCGTGGTCGTGATTTCATCTAATCCATCATTTCCATGCACTACATAGGCATGCTTTGCACCGAGATTTTTAAGGACATTTGCATGTACTGGTGTTAGTTCCTTGGCATACACACCTAATACTTGTGCTTGTGCACCTGCTGGATTAGTAAGAGGACCGAGTGCATTGAAAATTGTACGAATCCCGATTTCGCGGCGCGGTCCAATTGCATATTTCATAGCACCATGCAACATTGGTGCAAAAAGAAATCCTATACCGACTTCATCGATACATTGACCAACATGTTCAGGTGGTATCTCAATATTCACACCCAATGCCATGAGAACATTTGCACTGCCACTTTGCCGAGTTACACCACGATTCCCATGTTTAGCAACAGGAACACCTGCGCCTGCAACTACAAATGCAGATGTGGTAGATATATTGAAGGAGTTCAGTCCTGTTCCTCCTGTGCTACAAGTATCAACGACTAATTCGTGCTTTGTGGGTACTTTTGTTGCTTTGTCTCGCATCACACGCGCTGCACCAGTAATCTCTTCAATCGTTTCCCCTTTAAGACGTAATGCTGTTAGAAAACATGCAATTTGTGCATCTGTGGTTTCACCCTCCATGATTTCATTCATGGTTTCTACCATCTCAGTTTCAGTCAGATTGTCTCCCTCAATAACCTTTTGTATAGCTTCACGAATCACGAAATTTCCTCCAGTAAATAAACATCATTTATTATTATACCTATTCCGTCATAGTTTTTCAAGAATTGATGGTTATTCTATTTTTTCAACACAGCAATGTCCTTGACATGTCTTCGTTATGTGCGTATAATCACAATATTCTAAAAACTCATGGTATTATTATTTCATTATATCATTGACAACAAATTCAATTATAGATTGCGTTTGAAAACGCATAAAGGTGTTTTATGAAGAAACCTAATATAGTCTATATCCATTCGCATGATACGGGTAGGTATGTGCAACCTTATGGACATGCAATTCCGACTCCAAACATACAAAAATTAGCAGAAGAGGGAGTTCTATTCAGAAATGCATTTTGTGCAAACCCAACCTGTTCTCCATCTCGCGCATCGTTACTGACAGGTCAGTGGGCACATAGTTGTGGTATGGGAGGATTAGCAAACCGAGGGTGGAGTCTACCTGTACCAGAACATCTCATCCCTCATACGCTAAATAAAGCAGGTTATGTAACTGCATTGGCAGGATTCCAACATGTAGTTCGAAACGTTGAAGATACAGGTTATCAGCGAATCTTAGCACGGGAGAACGGTAATGCAGGAGCAGAAGAACGCGCATGTATATTTCTTGATGAAAAACCTGATCAACCATTTTTCCTAGATGTTGGATTTGGAGAGACGCATAGACGTGCAAAGGGGTTTGCACCACCTCCAGATGGAGAAGAAAAAACCGATCCACGTTATGTGAAACCACCACCAACATTCCCAGATAATCAAACAACACGACAAGATATGGCTGAATATATTGATTCTGCACGGACTCTTGATATGAAAATGGGAAAGGTATTTGATTCATTGGAGAAGAACGGACTTGCTGAGAACACACTTGTGATTTGCACGACAGATCATGGACTTGCTTTTCCACGGATGAAATGTCATGTTACGGATCACGGTATTGGTGTGATGCTAATTGTTCGCGGTCCAGGAGGTTTTGATGGTGGTAAAGTAGTTGATGGATTGGTCAGTCAGATTGATCTGTTTCCCACTATCTGTGCATTGGCTGAGATTGAGCCAGCAGAATGGTTACAAGGCAACTCCATTCTTCCTTTGGTTCGCGGTGAAACTGAGGACATACGTGATGCAATCTTTGCTGAAGTAAATTATCACTGTTGCTATGAACCGCAGCGCGCAATCCGCACGAAACGGTGGAAGTACATCCGTCGCTACGACAACGCGAAACAGTGGGCACTTCCCAACTGCGATGATAGTATCAGTAAGACATATATGTTAGAAAATGACTGGAAAGAACAACCTGTTGAATCTGAACGGTTATATGATGTGGTATTTGATCCGTCTGAGGCACATAACTTGGCAGATAATCCGAAATATGCAGATGTGCTGTCAGAAATGCGTGAAAGGTTAGAGGAATGGCGAAAGGAAACAAACGATCCAGTGGACGATAACAATATTATGATACCACCAGACACAGCAGTGCTTAATGATCCAACTGATGTGTCACCTGGTGACAAACATTATCCTGCTTCTAAGACACTTTGACCAGCAATTATCCTCAGACAAACATGGATATAAACATCACACTAATCTTCTAATGCATTTAAAGTTAAGAACATCCCATCTTCTGATCATCAAGTAGATGTTGAAAATATAGATGCAAAATTCTTATCACTTGCATTAGGAGTTTTCTTGTATGCTAACTAATCAGATTGTATACTTACAATGTCTATCTGATGTTATTTTGCTTCCTACCATTTAGAATTATAATTAACCAATTAGACTATTGAAAAAAATAGACTGGATTTCTATTCAGAAACCATTATATTCATTTTTACTTTTTGTATACTGTTAAAGAATTATGATCTGAATCATCTCTTTATCAATAGTACATTTAATTAAACGCATGCTGTATAAGGAATTCTGAAGACATAAAATTCTCTTGTCTATTTACACTTTGCATGATAGGATAATTATATAATGATATACGGAAATTGGGTAAAATATACCTAAGCCAACTTCTGAATTAATTAAGGAGAACGCGAAGATGCGGCACGAACTCACCGCAGAACAAATAGATTTTTATCAGGAAAATGGTTTTCTTGTAATTGAAGATTTTCTTGATGAAGATGAACTGACTGAATGGCGTAGATGTACTGATGAATCCGTTACAGAACGGCTTGGAAATTCAGTAGAATTTTTTACAAACCAATTAGATCCGTCTAATTTTTATGCGAGGGTCTTTACACAATGTCTACGACTTTCGGATTCACATACTGGTATGAGAAAGTTGGTGCATGACCCATTAATTGGTCGAATGGCAACACAACTGGCAGGTGTAGATGGTATGCGGATATGGCATGACCAAGCGTTAATAAAACCACCTAACGGCAACCCTACTGCTTGGCATCTGGATGTTCCATACTGGTCATTTGACTCACGTGATGCCGTTTCCTTCTGGGTTGCTTTAGACGATGCCACAATGGGAAATGGGTGTATGTGGTATTTACCCGGAACACATAAACAAGCGCGTTTTGATAACGTTGGAATCGGAGAAAATATCGGTGCTTTATTTGATGTCTATCCTGAGTGGAAAGAACTTGAACCACATTCAGCACCTTGTCCCGCGGGTTCAATGGTTTGGCATAACGGATTAACTGCACATGGGGCTGGGGCAAACATGACATTTTCACATCGTCGAGCTATGACTTGTGGGTTTATGCCTGATGGGTGCACCTTTAATGGAAAAAGGAACATATTACCTGAACCGTATTTTAACTCATTAACAGTTGGAGATGTACTTAACGACGATGTGCAAAATACGCTTGTTTGGCACAAGGATTGGGAAAAGGAATAATACATATAAGAAGTTATCTTTGAAATTGGAATTAGTTTGTAAAGGAGTATATTAAACATGGCAAAAAAACCAAATATAGTATTAATGGGAGTAGATTCCCTGCTCGCGACACACATGAGTTGTTATGGGTATGATAGACTGACAACACCCCATATTGATAAGTTTGCAGAGGGTGGGACGCTATTTGAAAAAACATATAGCGCACACATTCCAACAACAAGTGCTTATGCGTCTATGCTCACAGGGATGGACACGTTTAGCACACAAGTTGTTGCACTTAGACATCAGGGACCGCTTCGCGAAGAGGTAAAAACCTTAGCGGAAATACTTAAGGAAAAAGGATATGATACGACATGTGTAGGATTCGGGGCACCAAGTGGACGAGGTTTTGACACTTATCTCGAATTCTCTGGATGGGGACCTGACGAATCCGGTCGGAGTCCTAAAGCGGAAAATTTAAACAAAACAACCCTCCCTGAACTAAATCGGTTGATAGATCAAAATGATGAGAAACCATTTTTTTTGTTTCTGAGACACATGGATCCACATTCTCCATATCTACCACCTGCGCCTTATGAACGCACGTTCTACCATGGTGATGAATGTGACCCGAATAATAAATCTATGGAACCAGTCATGTCTTTCAAACCGTTCTGCGATTACTTTGCATCTTGGATGCCAGTTGGGATCACTGATAAAGACTATGTGATTGCCCAATACGATGGGGCAATCGCCTATATGGATGCATGTATTCAGACCCTTTTTAATGCGCTTGAAACACGTGGAGTTCTTGATGATACTATCGTAATAATCAACGGAGACCACGGTGAAACGCTATATGACCACGAGTGCTGGTTCGATCATCATGGACTCTATGATGTTACGCTACATGTGCCACTGATTATACGTTTTCCCGGTCATGTGCCTTCTGGAAAACGTGTGTCTGGTTATAACCAACATAAAGACCTCGTTCCAACGATACTTGAGTTAGCAGATATTGAAACAGACATTTCCTTTGACGGTAATAGTCTAATTCCTCTTATGAATGGAGAAATTGCCTCTTATGAGAGCGAGTTCTATATTACAGAATGTACTTGGATGCGGAAACACGGTTGGCGGACACCTGAATGGAAACTTATAGTTGCGCTTGAACCCGATTTTCATTACAAACCTCCAGTTGAACTTTACAATCTATTACAAGATCCCGATGAAAACGAAAATTTAGTTGAGAAACATCCTGACATCGTGAATGTGTTGGAAACACGGATGAAAAACTGGATACTCCAACGCGAGAAGGAAACAGGTTTGCCAAACCCGATAATGAACCAAGGTGATTGGCATGGACATAAAGGGATTGGTCCTTTCAAATCATCCGATCAGGCATACAATACCATGCACATTGGTAATCCTGGTGAGGCAGCACGTTTACAGGCAAAATCACGCGAGGAATAGAAATTAGTTATCAGTTATTAGCCATCAGTTGTCAGCAAGAGACTTCCACTTCAATTAGACATCTCTTTACTGACAACTGAGAACTGACAGCTACTAAGAAAGGAAATTTGAATGCCAGATTATACACGAGATGAAGTGTTAGGACGACTTAGAACTGAAATAGATAAAGGTAATCATTTGCTTGCTGTTGGAGCAGGTACAGGTATTACAGCAAAATTCGCTGAGAAGGGTGGCGCGGATCTAATTGTAATATACAACTCAGGTCGCTACCGTATGTCTGGATTTGGGTCATGCGCTGGTCTATTAGCTTATGGCGATGCTAATGCTATTGTGATGGAGATGGGTGAACGCGAAGTCTTACCTGTAGTACAAGAGACACCTGTGATTGCCGGTGTAAACGGTACAGATCCTACACGTCGGATGAGCAACTTTCTCAAGCAAGTTCGCGATGTAGGTTTTGATGGAGTCAATAACTTTCCTACTGTTGGTGTTATAGATGGCACTTTTCGAGTGACACTTGAGGAAACAGGAATGGGTTTTTATAAAGAGGTTGAGACTATAAGCATAGCACATGAGATGGACCTATTTACCATCGTGTATGTATTCAACCCAAAAGAATCCGAAGACATGGCAAAAGCAGGAGCAGATGTTATTATCGCTCACATGAACACGACTATAGGTGGTACGATAGGAGCAGAAACTGCTTTTACTCTTGCAGACGCAGCGGAGCGTGTGCAGGAGATATGTGATGCAGCAAAGTCACAGAATCCTGATGTAATTTGTTTATCTCATGGAGGACCAATTGCAACAGCACCAGATGCAGCATATATCAATGAAAATACCGATACCGTTGGGTTTGTTGGGGCATCAAGTATTGAAAGGTTTGCATGTGAGGAGAGTATTCCACGTATTACTTCATCCTTTAAGGAATGATGATTAAATATCATAGTAAATACATTACTGTGTTTATATTCAATTTATTTTACATATCGTAGGGGACTTTAACATGCATTTAACGAGGTGTTTATTTGTTATTAGTTTGCTTTTACTGAATTTTAGTATCATTAGTTCCGCACAACAATCCACGCACTTAAAACATGGTAGTTCTATTCAATCCATCGAATTCTCACCAATTAATAGCGCGCTTGTAGCCAGTGCAAGTGATGATCCTACGATTAAATTATGGGATTTGAAGAGTAACATTGCCACAACCCTGTCGGGACACACTGAAAAGGTTAATGCCGTTACATTTTCACCTGATGGAAAATTACTTGCAAGTGGTAGTGATGACCGTGCCGTAATACTGTGGGATGTTCATCGCGAACAAAAGATAGCTACTTTTAAACATCAATCACCCGGTGGAGGACAGTCACAGATAAATTCAGTTGTCTTTTCACCTGATGGAAAGGTACTTGCAAGTGCTGGATATCAAAGTGTGAATTTGTGGGATGTCAGCAGCCATAGAGAGATAACAACGTTTAGACACGATGACTGGGTCCATGCAGTAGTTTTTTCACCTAATGGAAAGTATCTTGCATCAGTAGATGGTAAACTATTGAAAATTTGGGATGTTAAGAAACGCCGAAATATCAAACAGTTGGAAGGTGATTCAGATTGGATTGGTGCTATTGCCTTTTCACCTGATAGCCAAACCTTTGCCAGCGGAGGATCTGAAGGGAACATCAAATTTTGGTCGGTGTTGAATTGGAAGACTATAAGGGAATGCAAAGATGTTTCTTCGATATCAGACCTTGACTTTTCACAGGATGGCAAAAGCATCACCAGTGCGGGTAATTCTGTTGTTGTTTGGTCTGTTGAAAATGGGAAAAGAGTCACTTCATTTTCCGAACACAACGGTTGGGTTATGGAAGCTGCCTTTTCATCCGATGGATCTACCATCGTTAGCGGTGGACTTGAAGATGGCACACTCTATGTCAATAGAATTGAAAAGCTAAAACTATCCCAAGGTGAACCGAATACAGTCCGATTAATCTATTTTCTCCCAAGTGATCGTTCACCACAACCAGATATAGACGAAAAGTTAGATAGATTAATAAAAACCGTTCAAGACATTTACGCATTACAGATGGAATACTACGGATTTGGGAGAAAAACCTTTAAGTTTGAAACTGACTCCGCGGGTAAAGCGGTAGTACATCACGTGAAAGGTCAATTCAAGGATATATATTATCAGAAGGAGTCACGGAAAATTTGGGAAGAAATTGATAAACAATTTGACGTTTTTAGCAACATCTACCTGACTGCTTTAGATAGTAGTTCTGAAATCCTTGATGGTTACGCAAGTGGGTTTGGTATATCTGCTGGTAATTATGGTGGCAAAATTGTCATTCCAGCATCAGGTCCTGATTTTGATAATACGGCAGTTACAGTTCACGAACTTGGACATGCTTTTGGTTTAGTACACGATTACCGCAACAATTTAAAAGCATGGGTAAATGAGTATGTAAATGAACCTATGACAACATCTTTTTGTGCAGCTCAATGGTTGGATGTACATCAATATTTTAATACCAAAAAATATGATCAAAATTTACCTGCAACCATTAAGATGAAAACCCCAATACGCATAAAGGGAACTAATTCCGTTCGTTTTGTGTTTGATGTAACGGATCCGGACGGACTGCATCAAGCACAATTCTTAATTCCAGAATCTCATGAATCACCTTTTCATAAATTGCATGATTTTAAACTTTTGAATGGTCAGAAAGACACTGTTGAATTTATCACCACACAATTGACACCTAATACAAAATCTATAACGCTTCGTGTCATTGATAAACTCGGCTTTTACACTAAGAAAAAGTTTACAATAATGACACATTCTCTGATGCCTGCCCCTAAAGTTGTGTCAATACCAGATGTCAGTTTAGCGTCTGCCATTCGCAAAACTTTAAACCTGCCCCCTGAAAAAAGCATCACTCAATTGGATATGCTAAACTTGTATGGAGTCAATGCTAACGAAGATTTTGATGCCAGTAATCAGCAGATAACCAACCTTGCTGGAATTGAACACGCAACGAATCTAACAAGTTTGAATCTTAGTATGAATATGATCAAGAACATATATCCACTTACGAAGATGAAGAATTTACGTGTTTTGAAGATAGATAACAATCAAATCAAGAACATAAAACCACTCACAAGTATGACAAACTTACGAGAAGTATCGCTTATAGGTAACCCTATTGATGATGTGTCACCTATTCGTATTCTGTTTAAGGAAAATCCTGATTTCCACCATGATATTTGGCATCTCATCTACAATGTCGATAAAATAAGAGGTCCTTGGCTTTGGATGTTTGTCCCAACAAGTGAAGGAGAAGGCGGTGCAAGATCCATTGATGTTGATTCACTTTCCACTTTTAGTAAAGGAGTTGTCACCGAAGATATTGTTTCAAGAAAAGGAGCCAGAGAACGCAGTATAGTCGGTAGACGCGCTTGGATTCGGGCAAGAATCAATGATGACAACGACGATAATATCAACCAACTTTTGAATAGAAAGCGTATAATAGATACAAGTCATCCAAAACATAAATACTACTCAAGGTATTCCCAAGATCATTCTGCTTATGCCCTGATCACGCTTAATTCTAAAATTGATCAATCTGATGTATGGATGTTCGTCGGCAGCGATGATGCTATTAAGGTTTGGTTAAACGGTAAAGTGGTGTATAAGAATGCTATCAATCGAGCAGCAAAAGACTTTCAGGATAACTTCAAAGTAGATTTAAATAAGGGTAATAATCTATTAATGGTTAAGGTCAGCCAGAACGGTTATAAATGGAGTATGTTTGTCGGTATCAATGCAGATGTAACCACTAAATAGCGGTTTAAGTATTTTTCCAAACAACCATTACAGAGAAATCTAAGAAATGAGAATGCTTATTTGTAAGGGTGGTTTTAAACCGCACTTACTGTAATCTATATGTTATTCTGAATATACATCATACCGGAGAAAGTAATGTCCAATAACGTCAATGAGTTTCAGATTCTAAACGCTGATGATGATGAATTAATGCGTATAAGTCGAGAAGGCACGTTGTCCCTGAACCTTAATGAAATGCAGACTATACAAACGCATTTCAGGTCACTACACCGTAATCCAACCGATGTTGAACTTGAAACTATTGCACAAACCTGGTCTGAGCATTGCGTTCACAAAACTTTTAAGAGCCTAATTCTCTACTCAGAAGAAGGAAAAGAAACAGAAAAAATAGATGGGTTGTTTCCTACTTACATACAACGTGCAACAGATGATATTGACAAACCTTGGTGCGTCTCAGTATTTATTGATAACGCAGGAATCATAGAATTTGATGATACATATAATCTTGTCTTCAAGGTGGAAACTCACAATCATCCTTCAGCCATTGAACCCTACGGTGGTGCTGGAACAGGTATAGGTGGGGTTATCAGGGACTCACTCGGAACTGGACTTGGTGCCAAACCTATTCTAAATACTGATGTCTTCTGTTTCGGTATGCCAGACATGCCTTATGATGAGTTGCCTAAAGGGACACTCCACCCAAAACGCGTCTTCAAAGGTGTTGTTGCAGGAGTGCGCGATTATGGCAACCGTATGGGAATTCCCACAGCGAACGGTGCTATTCTTTTTGACACACGTTATACCGCAAACCCATTGGTATTCTGTGGAAATGTTGGGGTAATTCCAAGAAACAGATGCGACAAATCTGTTGAGCCGGGAGATCTGGTTGTTGCTGTGGGTGGACGTACTGGACGCGACGGTATTCACGGTGCTACATTCTCATCCGCAGAACTGGATGACACATCAGAGAATCTTGGTAGTGTTGTTCAAATTGGCAATCCGATAATGGAAAAGAAAATTGTTGATGCATTGTTACAAGCACGTGATCGTAATCTTTACCGTTCAATAACAGACTGTGGTGCTGGAGGCTTCTCATCTGCGGTTGGTGAGATGGGAGAAGATACAGGAGCAGAGGTGCATCTGGAACGAATTCCGCTGAAATACGACGGATTAGCACCATGGGAAATCTGGCTGTCCGAAGCACAGGAACGGATGGTAATCGCTGTTCCACCAGAAAACATTCAGGAACTGAAAGAAATATGCGAATCAGAGATGGTAGAAGCAACCGTACTCGGTAATTTCACAGATACTCACAGACTGCAGGTGTTTTATGAAGGCATGATTGTTGCAGATTTGGATATGGAATTTCTGCATAAAGGCTTACCACAACATATTAAAAAAGCAGAATGGAAGCCACCACTTCACCAAGAGATGCAGTCACAAGATAGCCAAACCAAAGACTATACAGATGATTTACTTCGTCTCCTTGCCAGTCCAAATATAGCAAGTAAAGAATCTGTTATTCGTCAATATGATCACGAAGTTCAAGGTGGTATGGTCATTAAACCACTTGTGGGTGTAGAGAATGACGGTCCAAGTGATGCTTGTATTGCTACACCGGTCATAGGTAGTGAGAAGGGGGTTATCGTTGCGAATGGAATCAACCCAAAATACAGTGATGTTGATCCATATCTTAGTGCTGCGTCAGCAATTGATGAAGCCCTTCGAAATATCATTGCTGTAGGTGGTTCTATTGAAAAAACAGCATTGCTGGACAATTTCTGCTGGGGGAATCCTGATAAACCTGATAGACTCGGTGAGTTAGTCCGTGCAGCAAAGGCTTGCTACGACATTGCCACTGCTTATGGTACTCCCTTCATTTCCGGTAAAGATAGTCTATACAATGAATATCATGACACTACTACAGGTGAACAACGTGCAATCCCATCTACCCTCCTAATATCAGCAATATGTGTTATGCCAGACATTCAAAAGGCAATTACAATGGATGTAAAATCTGCAGGAAACTTGATCTATGTAGTCGGTAACACTTACGCGGAATTGGGTGGTTCTCACTATTTTGGTCTACACGGTTATATTGGTAATACAGCACCTATTGTTCGTACAAGCGAAGGAAAGTTGACGATGCAATCCCTGAGTAAGGTAATCAACAACGGATTGGTGCGTTCTTGTCATGACTGTTCAGAAGGTGGGATTGGTGTTGCAGCTGCAGAAATGGCATTTTCTGGTGGGTATGGTATTGAACTAAATCTTGCCAACATACCAACTGGTGAAAACATTACATCTGATGACTTTTTACTATTTTCTGAATCAAATAGTCGTTTTCTTGTAGAGATCAACGCTGAAAATATAGATGCTTTTGAAAACCGTATGGCTAACATACCAATCGGATGTATAGGTGCCATATCAGACACACCAGATTTCATAGTCACTGGATTGTCAGGAAAACAAATTGTAGATACTTCATTTGACAAACTAAAATCTGCATGGCAAACACCGTTACATTCGTAACTTTCAAGCAATACAAGTGTATTATGATACATAGGAGAATTAAGTGAAACCAAAAGTATGTATCTTACGGACAGCGGGAACAAACTGTGATACTGAAACCGATGTTGCATTTCAACTCGCTGGAGCCGAAACAGATTTAGTTCATATTCAACAACTAATATCCGGCAAGACATCTCTCTTAGATTATCAGATACTTGCTATACCTGGCGGGTTTTCTTATGGTGATGATATTTCAGCGGGAATTCTCCTTGCTGTAGAGATGAAACACAAATTGAGAAGTGCACTGGAACAATTTGTTTCTGACAACAAATTGATAATCGGTATATGTAACGGATTTCAAGTCCTTGTCCGAACAGGTTTATTGCCAGGGATTGGTAACTATAGTTCTCAGGAAAACACAGAAATTGCACAACAGACGACCTTGGCAATGAACACATCATCAAGATTTGAATGTCGTTGGGTTGATTTGGTCACACAACAGAGTCCATGCGTTTTTACAAAAGAAATACAATCATCTATATACCTCCCAGTGGCACACGCTGAAGGAAGGTTTACTGCCTCAACTGATGTGTTGACAGAATTAGAGGAAAACCAACAAATTGTATTTCGATATGAGAATAGGACAAATTCCTCTTCAGATAAGACTGATTACCCTAATAATCCTAACGGTTCTGATGCAGATATTGCAGGAATATGTGACAGTACAGGTAGAATATTCGGTTTGATGCCACATCCTGAAAGATACCTGACAAAATGGAACCACCCACGATGGACACGAGAAAACCTTCCCGAAGAAGGTGATGGACTCGCAATATTCCGAAACGCTGTCGAATATGTTCAAGTGAATTTTGCATGAAAGATACACTCTCACGAAGGTTACTCCCTTTCTATATGAAATTGCCTATATTTTGGGCATTCATCATTGTAACATTTCTTGGGGAGGTATTATGGATCACCGTAGTTTCAAAAGGGAATCATACTGATCTACTAAGTTGGTCATGTTTTGGATATGCAGCTGGAATTGTGCTTGGGTTTATGCAAGGGAAGTGGACATCACGACTATGGGAACATTCCTATCTGCAGGTATTAAAACGTGAGTTAACTTTCTGGGAAGCAAAAGGAGCTAAAAGTCTTACTTTCTTTACTTGTATTGCCCTTGGATTACCTATTCTTGGGGCAATCACTATTGAAACTACTGCTAATTTAGTAGGCATTCAATCTTACATTTTTGGATTTGTAGGTGCAATGAATGTAGCCCTATTGTTATGGGTGAGACGAATTCCTAAGTAAAATCACAATGTAACCTCCGTAACTGTATGGTTAATTCTATATTCACTATGATATATGCATCTTGACAAAAACCAATATAAAGCTGTAAAACATTTCACAGGTCCAGCTATCGTAGTTGCTGGTCCGGGAAGTGGCAAAACCACTGTTGTAACAGAACGTATTCTGAATCTCATTCAATCTCACAATATCCCACCATCAAACATCCTCGCAATTGCATTTAATAGAAAAGCAGTAGAAGAAATGGAGAATCGGATTCTTAGGAATCTATCAATAAAAACTGAATTACCCAAAATACGTACGCTTCATTCCTTCTGCAAAGACATTATTACGAAATATCATCTACATGCGGGATTTAAATATCCACCTGAAATCTGGTCAAGTGAAATAGATTCAGTTATTGCTGAGGAAAAGAGGCAACTTGATCTATTAGCATCAAAATCTAAAGTCGCTATATATAAAATTGAGAACATACAGACAGGTAAGTGTTATATTGGACAAACCACAAATCCAGATAGAAGGCGACGGGAACATTTTGAGCATTCATCAAATGATCGTCTGCGTCAATCCATACGTTCGGAGGGAGAATCCCAATTCGTTTTTGAGGTGTTAGAACAAGTTCCGGGTAATAAAGCAAACTTACGTGAATCGCATTGGATTAGATATTATAGGGATCATGGGGGTGTTTTCAATAGGGTTGATCCTTTGCGAATTCAGTATAGTAATCAACTTATGATTGAGATGTTTTGTCAGCATTTTGAAATAGAATATACCGATCATCTTGACAGAGACACTGAATTTGAAAGCCTAACTGAGCAGTTTTATGACATCAAAAATATTGTAATGCGAGCAAAACGTCAAGTAAAAACTGGTCTGTTTGACCCAAACACAATAGAACACCGTATCGCACGTGAATTTGCAAAGAAATATGAAACAAAGAAATCAGAAGCAAATGCTATTGATTTTGAGGATATGATTATATTTGCTGCTAATTTGCTTGAGACCCATCCTAACGTAAAACAAACCTACCGAGATCAATATCCATACCTACTCGTTGATGAATTTCAAGATATATCTATATCAGATTACCGTATGATTTCTCAGTTATCTGAAAATCTGTTTGCTGTCGGAGATGATGACCAAGCGATATATAGTTTTCGTGGTGGTAATTCCGAGATAATGTTAGAATTCTCTGACAGATCAGATGTGACAATATATGAGATTACACAGAATTATCGATCCAAGTCAACTATAGTAGAACATGCAAGGGCATTAATTGAACAGAACAGTTCCAGAATTCGAAAAAACTTACGCGCCTATAATCCGATGCAATGTATAATCGATATTGTTGATACAACACCAGCGACATTATCTGAGTATTTATTAAAGTGTATATCTGATTCTGTTGAGACAGCCATTCTTGTCAGGACAAACTATGAGGTAAACCGAGTTCAGGAGTTATTATCTGAAGTGAAAACATCTTATCCGATTGAGGTTACGACTATACACAAGGCGAAGGGATGTGAGTGGGAAAGGGTCATTATAATACATAATACGCTTGAACGGAGATTTCCTCGTAAAGATACTATCCTTGAAGAGGAACGACGTGTATTTTATGTGGCAATGACCAGAGCAAAATCGCAGTTGGTTGTCCTTGGTGGAATATGTCAATTTGTGCCAGAATTTCAGAATATACGGAAAAATGTCGGTTACTTTATACGCAAGTTAACATATTGGTATGCGAATAAGAAATTACAAAAAATAAAAGACGATTAAATTCGTTTATGCTATAATCAATAAGATATGAACCTTGATGTCCAAATTACCTAATGCAAAACAACCAAAAACAGACAAGCTCCTCAACTCGTAACCAGTTTATCTTCCTAACATTCACCCATACCATCCTTGATTCTTACGCAAACTTATTTCCTCATTTACAACCACGTTTGTTAGAAAACCTTGCATCTGCAGCTACACGGAATAGTTTTGCAGGAATTCTCATCTCAGTCTATAGCCTTTTTAGTTCTCTCGGTCAAGTTTTCTTCGGTTGGTTATCGGATAGATTCAGGACAATACATTTTATTACATTCGGTGTTGCCTTTACGGTGATCGGTTTAAGTCTTGTCAGTATTGTCCCTTCAACAACTTTTGTATTACTGTTATTAGCAATAGGTGGTACTGGCGTAGCCGCATTTCATCCACAAGCAACGACTTATGCAGGAGCACTCGCAGCTGAAACACGGGGTATGGGTATCTCCATCTTTCTTACAGGTGGAAACATTGGACGTGCTATCGGTCCAGTTGTCCTTTTATTTATACCATACCGTTGGGGATACGGACACTTAATATGGGAAATGATACCTGGGTTACTGGTGGCTTTAATGGTCCCATTTATTATGAAATTTGAACACGAACTTGATTTAAGTGCTTCTGCTCGTGTATTATCAACTGAAGGAAAAAGCCAACCAGAATCATTTTGGTATGTTTCTCGACCTCACTTGCTCCCGCTAATTGTGTTGTTTGTAGTTGCTTCATTTCGTACGGTAACTGGGATAGGATTAGAAAACTTTCTCTCCATCTACTATGATGACCTGAAATATACAGATCAGATGCGTTCTTTAGTTGTCGCACTCTATATCTTTGCAGGGTCTATGGGAATCATGGGAAGCGGATGGGTCTTAAGTCGAATTAATACTGTAGTATTGTTGTTGTTTTCACTTGTAATTGCACCACCACTACTCTATGCTGCTTTACATACCCAAGGAATAACTTCACTTATATTTCTATTTTTTGGAAATGTAGTTCTTTCAAGTTCAATCACTTTGAATATAATATGGGCACAGATAATGTTACGTGGACATGAAAATATCGCATCAAGTTTTATGATGGGGGCATCGTGGGGAGTTGGTGGATTGTTGAATTTGATTGTTGGTGCTATGGCTGACACGTATGGATTACATATTGTGCTTGATGGGTTAGTAATGGTACCATTGATTGTTTCTCCGCTCGTGCTTTTTCTTCGAAAACAACCCGATTTATCAAAACCCAATTAAAGTTAGAATGCCCATAATACACTCAAAAAATGTGTGTTAATTAGATCACCTATGAGAAGGGCATAGTCAAGACGGAACTGCTTCAGTTGGATACCGATACCACTTGTAAAACGACTATCACGTAATCCAGTGCGTAATGCCAATTGAGGGGTGAGTTCATATTCTATACCGAGATGTGTTTGACCGCCATAACGAGCCTGCCATTGATATGAGACAATTAATTCTCTATTGAATAACAGGTTTGTGAAATAGGTAAGTCCTATATTTGTATTTGAAGGAATTGACTCTTTTTGTGCGGGGACGGTATTCCAAGTCAATGTCGTTTGAGATATATCTTGAAGATTAAAACCGAAAGCAAACCCGCCTACATTCTCCAAACCGAATATTGCATTTAAGTCAGGAAGGCGCACAAGCATACCTGCATCAAAACCGTAGCCACTGCTACCGTAATTAGCAAATTGAGATGTTGTCTCGTCAAGTTCACCAACACCGTTGAAACTTTGAAAGATAACCTTTGTATTTATACCAAACAAAAATTCTGGTGGAATTGAGTCTCTGCCAAAATTATCCCACCACGACTGACTAATGGTGAAACCTGAAGCGAGTGATAGGACATAAGCATTTTCACTATCATTTAGATATCCTGCTGGAATGAAATCTTGCTCTCTTGGACGGAATTTCGGATCGTTTTTTCGTTGTTCTGCACTGATATTGATGTCAAATGCTGGTACATCATAGTAAATGGGTATGTCATCAATCCCAGCACTTATCCACGACAAACCGATGGTTAGGTGTGGAATGATTTTACTAATTCCACTAACATTACTAAATGAACCTAATCCAGAACGGCGCGCTGCATGCATTAGACTTACCTGATACTTTTGGTCAATTCCTGCTATTCCTGCTGGATTCCAATATGTTGCGGTTGCATCGTCAGCGATGCTAACATAAGCACCTCCAAGTCCCAGTGCACGTGCACCAATTCCGTTAGTCAGAAAATCACCAGTATAGTTTTCCGCGGAAGCAGACATAACGACGAATAATATAATACCAAGAAAGGCAAGATGCTTTATTTTAGTCAATGTTTTACATCCCTCTCAAAGGAGTTGATTTGTTTTGATTAACGATTGAATATGGTAGTGTCAATCTTATTCTCTTACCTAAACAGAAGCGACACAAAGATCTGTATCAATAATTACACCATATTTAGATCAAACGATTTCCAATAGTATTGATAATCATTTGTATTCCACTCTTTATATATTTGTTCCCATGGCATCCGATTGAAATGTGGCAATAAAGATCCTTCCGTGACAGGTTGTGAACTGCCTTGATACCGGTAATCTACGGACAGACGAATCCTGTCAGGTGTCTGATTAGGTAATGCTTTATGTACGGCATGGCTATGAAAGAATAGTGCATCTCCTATTTCATAATCACCGGATACCCAATGCATTCCGTCAGCTTCTAATGGATCGGTATCAATCCCGACTCCTCCTGCGCCAAATGCCGGTTTGACAGGATATACACCAGAACGATGTGATCCAGATAATACAGTTAAACCACCCAAATATTTTGGACAGTCACCCAATGGAATCCACGCGGTGTAAGTTTCTTCTGTTCCTCTAATATGGATAAAATCTTGGTGCGCGGGTGTCGTAAATTTAGTGTTTTCGGGAAACATAATTCTTCCAATATTCCGCGGGTGCACCAATGTTTTTTCACCGAATAATTTGTCACACATATCCAAAATAGCAGGATGATGAGCAAACGCATGGAATGATTCCAGAGATTGAAATTCATCTAAAACGGGCCAATAACCGTCATCACCTTCCATGAATGGTCCACCAATACGGATTCCGTCCATTAGCGTTTCACCGCCCTGTGCCCAACCATGACGATGACAAATTTCCAAAAAATTCTGTCTCAGTTGTTGAATAGAATCTGTATCAATTAGTTTTCTAAAAAAGAGGTATCCATCTTGACGCGCTTGTTCGCGAAGTTTATCTGGTTGACTTAAGAATTCATTTGATTCAGTAAATGGTTCAATTCTTGTCATAATGCACTCCTGCTCTATCTACACAAATAAATATATATTTACAGATACAAAGGTATAAGGTATTGTTATTATATCAACAAAGTAGTGGCAGAGTCAAATGCTATAGAATGACAATATTTTGTCAGATTAAGAATAGTACTTACAACAGCATGAAAGCTTAACATCAATAAATCATCCACAACTTTTGTTGATATAAAAGAAATTTTCTTCAATTATATATACAGACGCAATTAAAGAGAAAAGATATTGATTTTTTCATAGACATAATTATAGATTTTCTATAGCTTTTAAATGTGACCTTTTGCACGTCACTGTGACGTTAAGAATCCAGTCTGTACAAGGAAAGTGACGCGAATTTCACTTTTTTTATTTGCTCCCTTTTTGTTTGTTTTGTTCAATTTAATCCTCCAAATTGTTCCACATGCAACACTAAACATAGCAGCCGATATATTCTCACATTATAAACACGTGTTAATTATATAGTATCTATTTGTATATGTCAAATTAAAAGATGGAATTCTATATTGGATATATATTGGTAATATTATGTTTTTAGGATTTTGTCAGAATCACAGAAGGCACAGAAGGGATATACGGTCATTCAAAGTTGTTTTCAATGGATTTATGTTTCATTAGGATAGTTTTGAAATTACTCGTAATACCAATTCTAATATTTATTGTTCCATTACTGGATTCAACCATTGTTATTGATTGGAAATCTTTCTTCTGTAGGAGCGACCTCCCGGTCGCGACCAGTAAATCAACGGTATGAATGCCATTTAGGCATTCCCCCAAATCAACGGTATGAATGCCATTTAGGCATTCCCCGGGTCGCTCCTACAAGTAGTCCTCAGCAAATGGCACTTTATTTATTAGAAATGGTATAAGATGTCGGACTTCGATTTGCTCACTCCGACCTACGAAGAACTAAATAACCTTGACCTGAAGGTATTGAATGTTAACATATTATTTAATATGTGCTACAATTCGGATATAACAAATAGTTGGGAGGATTAAGATGCTTACCATCAAAAATATTGAAACAATACCCTTAAATATACCCTTTTACTGTGATCGGGTTAGTCGCCATATGAACCGTGCAGCAACACATGGTGAAAGAGTCTATGTTTACCGTACGGAACTTAGTAATGGTGTAATTGGATATGGTGATAACCTGTATGATGAATCAGGTAACGTTGACGGTTTAATAGGGAAAAATCCTTATGTATGTATGAATAATGATGGCGTTGGTTTTGGTATACAGATGTCCCTTTATGATGCCGTTGGTAAAACAGTAGGTGCGTCTGTTTCTGACTTGATAGGACCTAAAGTGCGTGATAGATGTCCTATATCTTGGTGGGATATTGACATGCCACCTGAAGATTGGGTTGCTGAGGTACAAGAATCGGTCAAACGTGGTTATACATCTGCAAAGCTAAAGGCAAGACCTTGGCGCGATATAATTGCACAGGTCAACGCTGTTGGTGATGCAGTTCCTGATGACTATCGACTTGATATTGACTTCAACGGTTTTCTGCTAAATGCAGACAATGCTATACCAATGTTACAGAAATTAGATCAACATCCCAATGTAGCTATCTACGAAAGTCCATTCTATCTTGGAACAGATTTAGAAGGTGCAGCGAGATTACAGGAAGCAGTAGAAAAAAGGATTGTAGAACACTGGAATGAATCTTGTCTGCATGCGCGATGTTGTGGTGGGTTTGTGGTTGGAGGTGGTGTCAATTCATTACAACGAACAAACGCACTGTGTGCTTCATTTGATCAACCTTTTTGGTTACAGATGGTTGGCACCGGTATTACTACTGCGTACTGTGTGCATCTTGGCTCTATTCTGTCACAAGCAGAATTACCTTCAATTACATGTCATGAACTGTGGGAATCTGATTTGCTTGAAACAAGGCTTGAAGTTATTGATGGTACAATTCAGGTTCCTGATACACCTGGTCTGGGAGTTACTATAGACGAGGATGCCTTAGCTGAATATCGTGTTGACCCATCTACACCAACCTCACAACAATTATTACAACAGAGCGACTATATTTGTAGGGTACATATACCAAATCAAGATGGAGGTGAAGACATTCACGATTTTACAAGTGAGGGAGAGTATTATCCTGCGTTTAGTGAAGGTAAATATCCGGGATTTGTGCCGGGAGTATGGATGGAGGTAGTTTAGGAGGCTTAGGTAAAATTCTGCAGTGCTCCAGTTGTGATACAGTTGGAGCATTTTTATGTAATTTCATCAAAATAATCAGAGTCTACACGTTTAATTTCGTAAGTTTTAGATGTGGAAACACCTATGTTATGTTTAATCATTAATTCTGTCAGTTTTTCTCCATTGATAAGTACAATCTTTTTTGTGCTACGGTCAGCAAATCGTTCAGCTGACGGAATAAAATCCGAAGTTGTAATGAAAATTCCTTTCTGTGCTCCTTCACCATCTAATGCACCGACAAAATCTCGTATTGGAGGTTCACCAACCTTATTTTCCCAGCGTTTTGCTTGAACATAGACCACATCAAGACCGAGTCTGTCTTCATTAATGATTCCATCAATTCCACCATCACCACTCCGTCCAACTGCTTCGGCATCTTCACGTGAACCACCATAGCCCATTGTAACAAGTAGGTCAATTACAAGTTCCTCAAAGAAAGCAGGTGTGTTGTTTTTTATTTCATCCAATAGTTCTATAGCCAATCGTTTATGTATGCTATGGAACATTTCATCAATGGTGTCAACGGTAAACTTATCTTCAATATGTTCTTCAGGACCATCTTCATAGGATACATCAGTATCATCTTTATCTAGTTTATCATCCTGAGCAAGGAAATAAGGTGTTCTATCACCACCAGGTTGTACTATTTTTCCATGTTTTTTGAGATTTCGAAATGCTTGAGCAACAAGGTAATAAAACTGGTCTATATAATGATTTTTACTTATTATCTTTGCATTGATTTGTTCTTCCGATAAATCAAAAATAACTGTTAACTTTTCTTTTGCTTCGGCAATAGTCATCCCTTTGGGAGGAAATACAATTTCAAGGATAGCCTTTCTTATTTCCTCAAGGGCAGGAACTAAAATCTGATATTTTTCACCAGTTTCAGGAATATATGCTGATCTTGTTGTGGTTGTAAAATCTTTCAAAATAACACTCATTTTGTTTTTTAAGTATGTATACACTATGACATATCTGACAAGTCTTGTCAATAAAGGATAAATATAGAGGTGTGTATAGTGTTGGCACATGTTTTCTGTCTGAATCACAGAATTCACAGAGGACACAGAAAACACAGAAAAGGACATGGTTTTTCAAGGTTGTTATCTTAGGATTAATTTTTGAACAGAAAAGAGTAATTCTGTGTCTTTAGTGATCTCTGTGAATTCTGTGATTCAGACTAAATATAATCGGGTATATACATTCCAATATGTAAGATCGAATAGTCAATATCAAAATCTTTACACACTCAATAAAAATACTTCTATGTAAATTTAATCCATTCAATTTTACTAACTATTGTTATACATTTTATTTATTATGCCAAGGATATCAGATGCCTCAGAAAGGTAATTCGTCATTATCCTATCTATATATTCAGACGAAATCCCATAAATAGCTTCAGCAATGGGACCAGTGATTGCACCAAGCGTGTCAGAGTCCCCGCCAAGAGAGATTGCGTTTCGTATAGCATCTTCAAAACTCTCTGATTCCAACGCACATGTTATTGCTTGAGGTACGGTTCCTTGACATGTCACATCAAATGAGTAGTTCGGTCGGATTTCGTCTACTGTTTTGGTAAGGTCATAACTATATTCGGTTGAGATTATTTCACGGATATTTTCCGGTTTTTCATTTTGATATGCGAGCCAAATAGCATGTGTTGTTGCGCGTGCACCTTTCATACCTTCAGGATGGTTGTGTGTGATTTCTGTCACTTTGTCTGAATCTGCAAGGGCAGCGTCCAGATCATCACGGTTCAGGAATGCTGCAGGTGATACACGCATTGCTGCTCCGTTGCCATAACTATTGTATGGTTTGGGAAGATTGTCATTTATCCATCGTCCAAACATTCCTCCGTATCCTCTCCCTGGATGTTTACAACACCACTTTTGCATTGTTTCTGCTGCTGGTAGGTCATGCAATAATATGTCTGCGACTGCTATGGTGCATACAGAATCATCTGTAAAAATACATTTGTCTGTAAAGAATTCAAATTTTTTGGTTTTGATCGGTTTCCTCTCATAGGTGGAACCAACAATGTCACCTATAATTGCTCCTAGCATAGTTGCTCCTTTTACTTATCCCAATATCGTATGTGTCAAAATTTTTGACATCCACAATACTATTTCATGCTTATGTGGTCATATACATATATTTTTTGCGATACTATTAGCATTTGTCAATTATATTTACAATTATCAATGCGTATATTATGATAACATATATACAACTATAATCCAACCACGGTACGAATTAGGAGAACGTAATGAACGAAGAATTATTTGTCAGTCAAGAATTTACACCCGTCAACGGGTTCACATCCGGTATAGAAGGACCTGCATGTGATTCTGATGGTAATCTATACGCAGTTAACTATGAACGTCAACATACAATCGGTAAAGTTACACCTGATGGAGAAGCAAGTGTATTTGTTGAATTATCAAATGGAAGTATTGGTAACGGTATTCGGTTCAGTAGCGGTGGATCTATGTTCATCGCGGACTATACGAACCACAATGTCTTAAAGGTGGATATGCTTACCCGTGAGATTAGTGTTCATTCACACGAACCGAGAATGAACCAACCTAATGACATCGCTATTGGTGCTAACGATATTCTGTATGCAAGTGATCCAAAATGGGGTGCTTCTACTGGACAACTTTGGCGAGTAGAGACAGATGGAAATGCTACACTCTTGGAAGGGGACATGGGAACAACGAACGGTATTGAGGTAAGTCCAGATGAAAAAGTGCTTTATGTTAATGAATCTGTCCAACGGAATATCTGGCGTTATGAGTTGTCGTCTGAAGGTGAAATAAGTAATAAACAATTGCTTATTCAATTTCCAGATTTCGGTATGGACGGTATGCGGTGTGATGTTGAAGGTAATCTTTACGTTACCCGTCACGGAAAAGGCACAATAGCAAAACTATCCCCTGAGGGTGAGGAACTATTAGAAGTAGAATTGACTGGTAAAAATTGCACTAATATTGCTTTCGGTGGTACTGATGGTTGCATCTGCTATGTTACGATGGCGGATCGCGGGAATGTAGAGGTATTTCGTGCAGACCTTCCCGGTAGAAGTTGGATGTTGTATCAAAGATAATTGACACAGAATGTTCTTTATGATAATCTAAGAATATCTTTAATTTAGGAGGAATCTAATGAAACAGGTATTAGTAATTTCGCTCCTTGTCTTAATATGTAGTACCATAGCTGCTGCAGACTTATTGGAAGGACTTGTACTATATATGCCACTTGATGAAGGTGCTGGCAATGAGGCAATGGATTTATCAGATAACGGATTTACAGGTGCTCTCAAAGGCGGAGCAAAATGGGTTGAAGGAAAATTTGGTGATGCTTTGGAATTCAGCGTCTCGGCAGATTTCGTTGAGATTGCTGACGACAAAGCCTTCCATATTGAAGATGAAATCACTCAAGCTGCATGGGTTAAACTCAATCGTCTACCTGGTGCACATGCTATTATCTTTGGCACTCGTGAGGGTGGTGGTGGAAGAAATATTGGTTTTGGTTACGGTATGAATCCTTCAAATGGCATCAAAGTTTGGACGAACGGTGCTGGTGGTGGGTTCAAGGATATCAACGATAATGCTACCAAACTTACACCTGATACGTGGTATTACCTTGCTTATACACACACCACTGCCAACAACGGTAAAGTTAAAATTTATTTAGATGGCAAGGTCACATCGGACCAAGATTCCGCCAATCCTGTAGCACCTGCAGGAACCACTGGCAGAATTCAGGTTGGTACATGGTCAGGTGAAGCTTGGCCTGGTGTCGTAGATGAAGTACGTCTTTGGAATCGTGCTCTATCTGATGCCGAAATTGAAATGAGCATGAACGTAGGTGGAGATGAACTTTTGGACGTCAATCCCAAGGATAAACTTGCTACTTCATGGGGAAATATTAAACAACTTCGTTAATTCAGTAAGGCGGCAATTCTTGCCGCCTTTTTCTTTTTATTTATAAAGGTCGGTAAATGTCTAAATTCTGTGTAAAATACGAACAAACATTAAAACGGCTTGAAAAAACTGCAAAACAGTATACCAATATAGCACCAGAAAACGGACAATTTCTATATATTCTAATCAGGTCAATTCAGGCACAAAATGTACTTGAAGTAGGAACAAGCAATGGATATTCTGCAATATGGCTTGCTGCTGCGTTAAAAGAGACCAAAGGGAGACTCATTACCTTAGAGTTTGATCCAATAAGAGCAGAGGAAGCACATGCTCATTTGGTTGAGGTAGGTCTTGAAGAAATAGTTGAGATACGTGTTGGGAACGCACTTGATGAAATCCATAAATGTGATACAACATTTGACCTTGTTTTTCTTGACGCAGAAAAAGATGAATATTTACGTTATCTTGAATTAGTGTTACCAAACATCCGTAAGGGTGGATTAGTAGTCGCTGATGATACTGTGACCATGCGAGATGAAATGTTGGATTATGTAGACTTTGTTTTCAACACACCACTACTTAATTCTGTTGACATTCCTCTGGATGATGGTATAATTTTAAGTTATAAAACTGATTAGTTGGTAGGTATTCCGTTTCCTCATTATTCAATGTCACTTGAATCCAAACTTTCCCATAAATCCACACGTTTCACAGAATCTGTCATCCGAGGCATGACACAGTTGTGTCTTCAGCACAATGCAATTAACCTGTCGCAAGGAACACCTGCCTATCAACCTCCTGAAGAAGTGAAAGCTGCAGCAATAGAGGCAATTCAAGATGGTTATAATCAGTATAGTATTACGTGGGGTGCCCCAGAGTTTCGTGAAGCAATCGCTCATAAAATGACAACTTTCAACGGTATACAAACCGATGCTGTAAGGAATGTAACCGTAACTTGTGGTTCTACAGAAGGCATGTTGTCTGCCCTCCTTGCGATTATAAATCCCGGTGATGAAGTCATCATTTTTGAACCCTTTTATGAAAACTACGGTCCGGATACTATTATTTCCGGAGCAAAACCTGTATATGTTGCCCTGCGTGAGACTTCCACAAATGGCGATGGAACAGAGTTTACATATGATCATGAGGAATTAAATAGGGCATTCTCCTCAGAAACGAAAGCAATAATTCTAAATACACCTAATAATCCACTTGGAAAGGTCTTTACACAGAATGAACTACAACATATTGCAGACCTTTGCTGTGAATATGATTGTATCGCAGTAACAGATGAAATATACGAGCATATGATTTATGATGGAAAGCCGCATATCAGCATTGGAAGTCTACCTAATATGCAGGATCGAACAATTACTGTATCGGGATTAAGTAAAACATATTCCATGACTGGATGGCGTTTAGGGTATGTTGTAGCACCAGAAACATTGACCAATGCTATCCGAAAAATGCATGATTTTCTTACAGTTGGTGCACCCCATCCTTTGCAGCGGGCAGGTGTTGTTGCCCTTAACTTGCCACAGAGTTATTATCAAGATTTGATAACAAAATATGACAAAAATCGAAAACGTCTTGTTGAAACTCTTACGAAGGCTGGCTTCCTTTGTGCCGCTCCAGAGGGTGCATATTACATTATGACTGACATTACCGAATTTGGCTTTCCTGATGACACAACATTCGCACATTGGTTGGTAAAAGAAATTGGTGTTGGTGGTGTGCCGGGAACAAGTTTCTATAGTAATTCAGACCTTGGAAAATCAAAGTTCCGATTTATGTTTAGTATGGCAGATGATATTCTGTTAGAAGCTGGTGAACGTTTGATGAAAATTAAATCCAAAATATAATCTTCGAATGGTTCATTTTCATACCATATATGTAAAGGAAAACTAATGGAAACAGTTCTTGATGATGAAACAAGAGAAATATATAAAACTGAAATTGAAGCACTTATTCAGCGTGATGAAAAATATATATCAATTAGTCCAGATGAACTTGATGCCATAGTAGAAGCATTTGATTTCACTTTAAAAAATGGTCGTGAGAAGGTTAGAGCACAAATGCTATACGATCTCATCCAAGTAAAAAAAGAGAAATAATATGCAGTTAGAACGGATTCGTCTCAAGACATTCGGTTGTTTTCAACAACAGGACTTTGAACTGTCTGACGGTATTAATCTCATTTTTGGTCCAAACTTTAGTGGAAAAAGCACACTTGTGAATGCGATCTTTTTCACCTTAACTGGGAAGCCGATAGTGCCACGAGTTGATGCTACATCAATAAAAAGTGCAAAAGCATATAGCGGAACTGCTGGACTCCAATTCAAAGTTGACGACGAGAGATACTTACTATTCAGAGGCACGCATAAACGATTCCAACTTAGACAGGAAATAAATGATGAATGGAAGATATTACTTGATGATAAACGTATTACAGTCGTTGAAGCAACATTGAAGGAACGATTTGGTTTCTCCTATGATAAACTGGCATTGACAACATTTCTTCGTGAAGGAGAGATATTTGAATTCCTTGCACGTCAACCTGCTACAAGACGAGATATACTATACGCGCTTTTAGGTATCGATAGATTAATAGAGGTACGAGAAAGATTCATAGATGCACGACGACTTGCCAAACGCGAAAGAGGAAGGATACAATCACATCAAAGTAGTTTGCGGGTCACAGCACAGAATACCAACAAAACTGACATTGAAGAAACTGAAGCAAAATTGAAAAATCTTGAGATCGCCTATAACATGGAAACAGGGGATGCAGAATTAATTACAGAGTGGAAACAGAACAGAAAAAATACACAGAAACAGTTAGATTTACTGAAACAAGAACAGACAAATAACTTAAGTGGCTTTAACGATCTCACACATTTACGTGGAATGACTGCGACTATTGAATCTGCTATTAAAGATACCATAGGATTAGAAGCTGAACGTGAGGAATTAATTAAAAAAGTCGGTAGTCTTGACACACAGATCAACGCTATAACTAATGTATGTAATACACTACGCAATCTTATAGAGAGCGATGATGGACAATGTCCTACATGTCATCAGAAGGTTGAAAGAGATGTGATCCAAAAGATTGTTGATGAAAAGGAAAATGAGAGATCACAACTTTCAACAGAATTAGAAAATGATAAGAAAACACTTGTTGAAAAAACAGATAATTTAGAAAGCAGACACGAACTTGAACAACGCTTAAATACACTACAAACACGCTTAACTCGGTTAGAACAAATAGATGAGGAAATCAAGCAAATCCAAGAACAACTCGATTCTATCACAGAGAGGTTAAATGAGAGAAGAGTACAGTTAGACACAGATACATCAAACCAAAATTTAACCACTTTAGATAAGAAGCAACTGAAAACACAAATAGATAGAGAACGCCAGAAACTTGATAGGTTGAAGCAGAATGATGCAGTTCAAAAAGATAGATTTGATAGACTTCAGCAAGTAAATGCTGAGGCAGAACATGTTGAGAAGACAACACTTTGTCTTGAGCTTGCTTGTGCTGGTGTGGAAAATACGATTAACACCCTTCAAAGGCAAATCCTTAAACCCGTAGAGACAGAACTCCAACGTTGGCTTGGTGAGATGGAATTGTTTGGACAATCACAGATTGATTTACAACGACAACATCTTCTTCCATCCCTAAATATAGATGGTGAGGATAGAAGCGTTATGTTACTCAGTGGGAGTGAAAAGATGTTCCTGTATCTCTGCTTCAAGGTAGCACTCGCGAAGGTTTTAGGCAATACCGGTTTCTTTGTTTTTGATGATCCAACGTTGCATTTAGATGGTGAAAGGAAAACATTGATGGTTGACTATATCCGTCAACTATCAAAAGAGTATCAAGTAATTGTTACCAGCTATGATGATCAAGTTCGAGAAGGATTAGATGGAGCACATTTGATAGAAATGAAACGTGAAATGCATGATTGACCAGATATAACCAAATATACACACATCATTCTGAGATATTAAGATATTGATTTAGAATTTAATTTGACATTATTTTAATAATGTGTTACAATAACAATGCTTTTGGGATTCCAAATACAATCCTGAAGAATATGCGGGAGTAGCTCAGCGGTAGAGCTCCACCTTGCCAAGGTGGAGGTCGCGAGTTCAAATCTCGTCTCCCGCTCCATTCGGTGGCGTAGCCAAGTGGTAAGGCCGGAGTCTGCAAAACTCCTATTCGTCGGTTCGATTCCGACCGCCACCTCCAACTTCAACTAAGGGCGGTTAGCTCAGGTGGCTAGAGCGTTTGCTTGACATGCAAGAGGTCACAGGTTCAAGTCCTGTACCGCCCATCCTACCAAAACCTGTGTATTACAAGTTGTGCTAACAACTCATGTGACCTGCTTTAGAAAAAAGAAATACTTATATACACTGCATTACTTTTTATGTATTTTATTCAAGACCATTGTGATTTGTGCTTTGCATAAGATTTTGCAATCCTTCCAGCAAAGGTATTTTACCACTATTGAAAACCTATGAATGAACAATACAATCGTATACCTAAGTACATCAAGTTATAGGGAATAAATATTTGTGTTTGAAAGGAATAAGACTATAATGACTAAGGAAATTGTGCCATCACTTTGTGCACATAGATACGCGATTCATTTTGATATTCATCCAAATATCTCTTATCTTAATCAAGACATCGTTGTTATAATCGCAGATTTATTACAACTTTTTCATCAATTTCCCGATGGTGTTTGGATATCGCAACAGTCCGTTGATGAGGGAATTGATTTTTGTAGGGTAAATTTCTGGGTGTTTTCCGTTACATCTGAAGGATTAAAAGAATTTAGCATCTGGTTTCAAGCTATATTTCGTGAAGCAGGAGTTACACAAGTATTGGAACGGATCGTGACCTGTGCATTAGATGAAGCTGATGGTATTGATGTAGAACTTTCAGATTGGACAAGGTTAAATGCTACTGAAACTGATATTCAGAAAACTATACAGACTGAACAAACAAAAAATAACATTGACATGTAATTCATGGTATGATACACTATATTCACATTAGAAATATCCGTCACTGACCTTATGAATTAGGGAGAAATAACTTGAAACGCGTATATTTCAGTTTAGTGTTGCTTTGTCTATGTTTTGTGAATATTGGGTATTCCTATACGGTAGATGAGGTATTCCAGAATTTCAAAACTGCATACGGTAAGTGTAGTAACTTCAGTGCAGATTTTGAGGAAACGACACTATATAAAACCAGAAAAAGTTTAAGTCGGGGTAGATTTACATTCGGAAAACCTAACCTGCTAAACATGGAATATGTCTCACCAAAAGATTTAAATAAGGTTGTGAAAACAATCGTATTAGATGGTGAGTTTGTATGGTCTTACACACCACTCCTAAATGAAGTCAATAAACAGAAGTTGCCAAACCAACAAAGACAAGAAATCCTACCGGGAACGGGGGCATCTTTGGAGGATTTATCAAGCAACTGGAATATGAAATTAGTGCCTGATGAAGCAGCGAATAAAAAAGGTATATATCAAATACATTTGACTCCAAAGCAAAATCTGTTAAACAGATCTGCGAATCAAAACAATAAAGGTGATGATATACAAAGAAATCAGGAGGGTGGAGGTGTTAAGGAGATACTTGAAATATGGGTTAATAAAAGTGAATGGTTTCCCGTTCAATTTGGATACGTGACTGTATATGAAGATGGAAGTCGTCGAAATGTTGTTATGAAGTTGTCAAATATAGTACGAGATAAGAAGTTGCCTAATGACGTTTTCAAATTTGTTATTCCTAAAGATGCCGAGATAATTGATCTTTCAGAAAATTAATTATATGAAATTTCCTGACATATTACGACTGGCGAATCTCCTTACTTTTTCCCGGTTATTGTTAACACTACCGTTTTTTTTATGTTTTCGTGCTAAATTGATGATACCAGCGGCTGTTTTTTTTAGTTTAGCTGGTATAACAGATTATTACGACGGTAAGATTGCCCGGAAACGAGGCACTACCAGTTTTGGGAGCTTCATTGATTCGGTAGTTGACAAAATTTTAGTTGCCGCGGCATTAATATGCTTTTACCTTTTTCAACACGAAAATCTAGCTGAGGGTGTCGGTCTAATCCCTATCTGGATGGTATTAGTTATACTTGGACGAGAATTAATAATTACCGTCTTTCGTGTATTATTTGTTGCCATGCATGGAGAGGTAATATCAGCAAATCGATGGGGAAAATATAAAACCGCAGCTCAACTTATTGTCATAATTATTGGTTTAGTCCTACTTAGTTTAAATGGTATTTCCGAATTTGTAATACATCACAATGGACCGATATATTTTATGATGTACCTACCTTTAGTATTGACTGTTGTCTCAGGTATAGAGATATTGTATGGAAACCTGAAGACATTATCGGTATAGAACACGAACGCGATAAATCATACTTGAGGTAAAAATTAAATGAAATCAAATACTATAAGGTGTTTTGTCGCTATTGAGATACCTAATAGAATTCAGGAGATATTAGGTGAGGTGCAAGCACAAATACGTTCAAAAATTGGCTTTGCCTCGTGGACGAAGATTGGGAATTATCATATTACATTGAAGTTTCTTGGAGATGTAGAAGACCGTAACGTGGATAAAATCAGATCTGCATTAGAAAAAGTCGCTAAAGGGAATGAACCATTTCCTATAGAAATTGGTGGAATAGGTGCATTTCCAAATTTTGTGCGACCACGAGTATTGTGGGTTGGCTTAAACCGGGGTGCTTTACCAACAACATCACTTGCAAATACAATAAATAGTGAACTACACAAGATAAATTTTTCTAAAGAAGATCGATTTCACCCACACTTTACGCTTGCACGGTTGAAAAGACCTATAAATTTGAAACCATTTTCAAGATTATTTGAGAATTACAAAATCGTTGACGGAACATTGCATACTGTTGATAAAATTACACTCATTAGAAGTGAATTGCATCCTGATGGTGCTGTCTATACACCGTTAAACAAATATTCTATTGGACAGGAGATAGTACATAATGGCAAATGACGAACAAAAAAAGTCGGAAGAAAATTTGAATTCAGAAGAACCACAAATAACTGCAGAGAAAAAGAAAGCAGTAGACCAAGCCATCTCTCAAGTAGAACGTGCTTATGGTAAAGGCGCGATTATGCGGCTTACTGATAATGAAGTTGTTCCTGTGGAAGCAATTCCTACAGGTGCTCTATCTCTTGATTTGGCTTTGGGGGTTGGCGGAGTACCGCGTGGAAGAATAATTGAAGTATTTGGGCATGAAGGCACGGGAAAAACCACTTTGGCACTCCACATCGTTGCTGAAGCACAGAAAATGGGTGGAATCGCAGCTTTTATTGATGTTGAGCATGCATTGGATACAACTTATGCACGAAATATAGGTGTCAATCTTGAAAATCTGTTAATCTCACAGCCAGATGCAGGTGAACAAGCATTAGAAATCGTTGAAACCCTTATCCGTAGCGGTGCCATAGATGTTGTTATCATTGACTCGGTTGCTGCATTAACGCCACAAGCAGAGATCGAAGGTGAAATGGGTGATGCACATGTAGGCTTACTACCTCGTTTGATGTCTAAGGCATTAAGAAAGTTGTCGGGAGTAACGAATAAATCGAAGACATGTGTTATTTTCACAAATCAAATCCGACAAAAAATTGGTGTGATGTTTGGTAATCCAGATACTACACCGGGTGGTCTTGCCTTGAAGTTTCACGCATCTGTCCGATTAGAAATTCGTCGTTCTACACAAATTAAAGAAGGGACAGACGTACTCGGTAACAGAGTCCGTATAAAGGTTGTAAAAAATAAGGTCGCACCACCTTTCAGAGAAGCCGAATTTGATGTAACTTTTGGTAAAGGTATCTCTAAAGAAGGCACCCTATTAGATATTGCTGTTGAGGCTGGATTCATAGAGAAAAGAGGATCATGGTTCTCATATAATAATGAAAGAATTGGTCAAGGTAGAAATAATGTAAAAACATATTTGGAGGAGAATCCAGAAGTTACTGCTGAACTTGACAGAAAAATCCGAGAAAACATCGGTTCACTTTTAGACTCTGTTGCAGGATCAATTCCAAGTGAAGAAGGTGAAGAAGAAGTTGACACTGGATTTGAGGATACGTCTGCTACCACAAGTATTGACGATGATGACATTTAGGTTTTTTGATCAATCAATATCAAGTAATATTGAAATCCTATTTGTAAGTGGAAATATACCACACAATAATGTTTTTTCTTGATGTATATATTTGAACATGTTATACTTTTAGGCACTAATGTTGGTACATCAAACCTATCAACATTCTACCATACCATCAATCTTTTCAATGGAAAGTGAGAATATATTGTATGGCTAGCAAAAGAGATACCTCATCCGAGTTACTGAAAAATTCTGATATTGATGAAACTGCATCGGATCAAGCAAATTATCCTCAACGGATTCGTGAGTTGAATTGGCAGATAGAGATGCTTGAGAACGAAGTCAGCGATTTGCGAAGGCAACTCAGTACTGCCCCTAATGATGATGTTGATGCGCGTCTTTACGAAATGACACGTGAACTTATGCAGTCGCACCGTCAAAATCGAAAACTTAGAAATACGCTTCAAGAAGCTAAAGAAAAACTTGAACTATTAAAAGAAAAGGTCAAGCAGCTCAGCGCGCCTCCAAATAACTACGGCATTTTTCTCGGTGTAAATGATGACAACACAATTGATGTTGACATCGGTGGAAAAAAGTGGCGTGTCAATCACGATCCCTCAATAAATCCCAACCAAATTCATGTTGGACAAGAAGTCATAGTCAATAGTGGCTTAAATGTCGTTGCGATTAAACCTCCAGAAAAACACGGTGATATTGTTAAGATTAAAGAAGTTCTGGAAACTGATCGTGCGGTTGTTAGTCTTCGGACAGATGAAGAACAGGTTGTACGTATCTCAGATGCGTTAAAAAATGAAACCTTAAAAATAGGTGACCCTGTTTTGCTAAATCATACCAGTGGAATGCTTCTTGAAAAACTTCCAAAACGTGAACTGGATGACTTACTGCTTGAAGAAGTACCGGATATAAATTACACTGACATTGGTGGACTGGACACACAGATTGAAGCAATTCGAGATGCTATTGAGATGCCATATCTGTATCCAGATGAATATCGTGAATTTGATCTTACACCGCCAAAAGGTGTGTTACTGTATGGACCACCAGGATGTGGAAAGACATTAATTGCACGAGCAGTTGCCAATTGCTTAGCCGAACGGATGCGTCAACAGAACGATAGGGATGATGTTAAAGGATATTTCATAAATATTAAGGGACCTGAACTTCTCAATAAATATGTTGGGGAAACAGAGCGAAAGATAAGAGAAGTTTTTCAAAAAGCACGGGATAAATCAAAAGAAGGTTTCCCTGTTGTCATTTTCTTTGATGAAATGGATTCTCTTTTTAGGTCGCGTGGTATGGGAATATCATCAGACATGGAGTCTACACTTGTACCACAGTTCCTTTCAATGCTTGATGGCGTTGAAGACTTAAGAGATGTTATTGTTATCGGTGCAAGCAATAGACAAGACCTTCTGGATCCTGCCGTGCTGAGACCCGGTAGACTTGATGTGAAGATTAAAATAGATCGTCCTAATATTGATGGTGCCAAGGATATCTTTGCTATCTATCTAACTCCTGACTTACCGTTCGCCAAGACAGAAATGGAAAATTTTGATGGTAATACAAAAGATGTAACAGAACACCTTATATCTGAAGCTGTTCAAGCGATGTATGCTACTACCGAAGAAAACCGTTTCATAGAAGTGACTTACACGCGGGGTGAACGCGAGACCCTCTTTTTCAAAGATTTCGTTAGTGGCGCAATGATTAAGAACATCGTTTCAAGAGCAAAGAAGATGGCGATAAAGCGGCTAATCAGTTCTGAAGGAAAGGATAAGGGTATTTCGCTTGATGATCTTGTAACAGCTATACGTGAAGAATATCGGGAAAACGAAGATCTTCCAAATACAACTAATCCAGATGATTGGGCAAAAATTTCCGGTAGGAAAGGCGAAAAAATCGTTAATATCCGAGCCTTGATTAATGAACCTGAGACACGTAGGAATCCAGAAATGCGAATTAGCAAGGGTGGAACATATCTCTAAGAATGAAATTCCACTAAATTTATTATCTATCGAAAGTAAATAATGACAGCACCAACAATTATCGGCACCGAAACTGAGTTCGGCATCTCAGTCAAAAATGCACGAGAACAAGATCTTGTAGCAGCATCAACACTGGTTGTAAATGCCTATAATAACCGTAATATTCCAACAATTTTGTGGGACTATGCACAAGAAAGTCCATTGATGGATGCACGGGGTTTTACGGTTGAAGGTGAAAATCCTACTTCAGATGATGCAAATAACAGTGTCATTAACGATATTTTAATAAATGGTGGAAGGTACTATGTTGATCACGCACATCCTGAATATTGTACACCTGAATGCACAAACGCACGAGACTTGGTAAAATACGAAAAAGCAGGCGAACTTATCTTAGAGTTAAGTCGTCTCACTGCTGAACAACTACTATTGGATAATCAGGAGATAATAATATACAAAAACAATACAGATTATAAAGGACATAGTTACGGAGCACATGAAAATTATTTAATGTCGCGTAAAATCCCTTTCACTGATATTGTTGATGGATTAACACCATTTCTTGTGACACGTCAAATTTTCACAGGTAGTGGAAAGGTAGGGGTAGAAAACGGAACTGAGGATACCGATTTCCAAATCTCGCAACGTGCAGATTTCTTTGAAAAAGAGGTGGGACTTAGCACGATGGTTGAACGTCCAATAATCAACACTCGTGATGAACCACACGCAGATTCCAAATTATATCGTCGTTTACATGTCATTGTTGGTGATTCAAATATGTCTGAATTCACCATTTACTTGAAAGTCGGAATTACTGCTCTCATCCTGAGATTAATCGAAAAAGGTGTTGTTGGTAGTCAATTTGCTTTACAAGATCCTGTAGCAGTGATAAAATCTGTATCACGAGATTTATCTTGCAAAAACAAAATTGCCCTGAAAGATGATCGGAATTGGACTGCTATAGAAATCCAACAAGCATATCTGGAACTTGCACATCAACACTTATCAAATGAGGAACGAACTCCAGTAGTAATAGATGTATTGGAAAAATGGGAATTTGTACTAAGCAGTTTGAAATCTGATCCAATGAGTATGGGACAACATTTAGATTGGGTGATTAAGAAAAAACTGATTGATGCGTATATTAATAGACACGGTTTTAAATGGACAGACTCGCGCGTTCGCATGCTTGATCTTCAGTATCATGACCTTCGTCCTGAAAAAGGACTTTATGCTCGGTTACTCAAGAACGGACATGTAGAACGTATATTGTCACAAGAGGAGGTCGTTCATGCAATTCAGCATCCTCCTTTAGACACACGCGCATATTTTAGAGGAACATGTTTACGAAAGTTTCCAAACAACATTCACAGTGTAAGTTGGAATTCAATTGTTTTCAATGGACCCACAGGATTTGATAAAATAATGATGGAACGTCCACATTTTGGCACACAAGCAATTATAGGTGAATTATTGAACTCATGTAGCGTTGATGAACTCGTTAACAAAATCCGTTTTGATGACTAATGATCTTGTTGAAAAAGAGATTTACCCGATGGAATTATGTTAGATAATACAGGAGACGGTACTACCGTAACCTTGATATTAAAAGGAGTACAACATGCCACGCGAAAAACAGCAAGAATACAGAGATCACCACATTAATGAAAATGAGGAGATCCAACCAAATTCCGAAATTAAGGACAACGTGGACGATTTGACTGACGATTTAGACGCTCTTCTTGATGAAATTGATGAGATTTTAGAAGAAGATTCCGAGGAATTCGTTGAAAACTTTATCCAACGTGGAGGTCAATAGGATTGCTCAAACCCCATGACTATGGAACAACCGATTTTCTACAAATTCTGAAAAGTCGTTCCCCTGAACATGTTGCTGACTGGACCCGACTGAACGGTATGCAGGAGAACTTTCCACACAATTTCTTGGAAGGAACTACTGTTCTGGCACTTGTATATGATAAGGGTGTTATTATTGCTGGTGACCGTCAAGCAACAGAAGGATACCAAGTTGGGGAAAGACGAATAAAGAAAGTGTTTAAAATTGACAGACATTCTGCTATTGCAATCGCTGGTGTTGCTGGACCTTGTTTTGAAACAGCAAAACTATTCCAAGTTCAAGTGGAGTTCTACGAAAAAATGGAAGGAACTTCATTAAGTTTGGATGGACAAGCAAATTATCTTTCAAGCCTTGTCAGGACAAATATAAGTTTAGCTATGCAAGGTCTAATTGTCCTACCCTTATTTGCGGGTTATGACTTAAAACAGGGGAAGGGTCGGATATTTAAATATGATGTTCTTGGTGGGAGATATGAGGAAGATGCCTATTATGCAATCGGTTCTGGTGGAAAAGATGCAAGGTCTACCTTAAAAAAGATATTTCATCCAGAAATGAATCAAGAATTTGCATTAAAGGCTGTAATAGAGTCAATTTGGGATGCTGCAGATGAGGATATCGCTACTGGCGGTCCCGATTTAATTAGGAAAATCTTTCCTACTTTGACAGTTATCACAGAAGAGGGTGTATCGGATGTCTCAGACGAAACTGTTGAAGGTATGTTCCATGAATTAGTCTCACGTTTAGAACAATAGTAAGTCTGTATTCATTTAGTTTTATAATTGAGGGAACAATGTCAACGCCATATTACGTTTCACCCGATCAAATTTGGGAAGATAAAAAGGTCTTTGTTGATCGGGGTATTGAACAAGCAAAGGAGGTGGTTGTATTAGAGTACAACAACGGCCTTCTAATGGTAGCCGAGAACCCACGTAGAACAATATTCAAGATTTCTGAAATTTACGATAGAATCGCGCTTGCTTCAACTGGACGTGTTTCAGAATATGAGGCACTTCGAGTAGCTGGTATTCGTGAAGCAGAGGTTAAAGGATATACCTATTACCGGGAAGATGTTACCGGGAAATGGTTGACAAACCTATACTCACAACACATGAGTGCAATCGCACAAGGATGGGATGTAAAGCCACTTGAGATTGAACTTCTTGTATGTGAGGTGGACAGTAACCCTGAGACAAGAAGTCAGATTTACAAGATCACTTTTGATGGAACCTATGAGGAAAGCGAAAAGTTCGCTGTAATAGGCGGAAGAGCAGATGCTATTACTGAAAAACTGAATGAAACCTTCACAGATGGTTTAGAATTAGCAGATGCCCTGCAGCTTGCCTCACGCGCTTTTGAATCTATTGAAGTAGACGAATCGGAACCGTATGAGATAACACCACATACAATAGAAGTTAGTTGTCTTGATGCGACTTCTGGACGCCGTAAATTTCGTCGGTTTTCAGTTGAAGAGATAGCAGAGATATTTAACCATGCATCGTAGAATATACGGATTGGAAACCGAATACGGAATCATCTGTACCCCAGACAAAAATAGAGGCAAAAAATTAACTGTACAGAATGTTGTAATGTATCTATTCCGAGAAATAATTTCTGGACGAATGTATCCTGATGTATTTCTTGAAAACGGTGCGAGGTTTTATCAAGATATTGGATGCCATCCTGAATATGCAACTCCTGAATGTGATGATGTCATTGAACTTGTGGCGCACGATAAAGCAGGAGAAAGAATCGTCACTCGGCTCGCAACAACAGCTGAACGGAGAATGCGTGCTGACGGTTTTCGCGGAAGAATCTCAATTTTTAAAAATAACTTAGATACTGTAGGAAATACATACGGCTGTCATGAAAACTATCTAATGGAACGCGAAAAAGTTAGTTTTCGGCAGTTAGCATCACAGCTCATTCCTTTTTTCGTCACCAGACAAATATATACCGGCGCGGGAAAGATTAAACGAAGCGACCAAGGTTTCTATGAGATTTCCCAACGCGCACAACACATCCGCGAAGAAATTTCAATCGCTACAACTACCGCCCGCGGTATTATAAACACTCGCGATGAACCCCACGCTGACAGAGAAAAATATAGACGCTTGCACGTCATCGTAGGTGATTCCAATATGTCCGAATTTTCAACATTTTTGAAAGTCGGAACAACTGGTATCATTCTCCGTATGATTGAAGACCATTTTATAACGGAACGTTTTGCTCTACGAAACTCTGTGCAAGCCATACACGAAATATCTGAAGATATTTCATGTAAACGACTCATTGAACTTGAAAACGGAAAACGGCTTTCTGCAATAGAACTTCAGTGGCTATACTTCGAATGTGCAAAACGGTATCTGGCACAAGAAGAATCTGACCCAACGACCGACGAGATTATGACACGATGGGAATACGTAATGAATGGACTTGAAAAAGACCCGCTGCAATTGGATCGTGAACTTGATTGGGTCATCAAAAGAAAATGGATAGAGACTTATGTCAAACATCGTTCACTTGACTGGAATTCCGCAGAAGTAAGACGTTTGGATTTAGAATATCACAATATACGTCAAGATACCAGTGTATATTATAAAGCAGAAAAACGTGGATTAACCGAAAGGATTTTGGACGACACACAGATTCGTAGAGCGATGCATTCCCCTCCAGAAAGGACAAGGGCAAAGTTCCGCGGCAGATTTATCAAACTTGTAAATAATGGAAAAGTCCTTTGTGGTGTAAACTGGAGTTATATACAACTGTATGAACCGTATCAAAAACTCTATCTATCAACAGACCCCCTTGAACCTGAATTTGAAGAAGCAAGTCGTATGATTTATTCGATCTAATTTTTACTGTAGTCAGTTGTGGAAAACGTTAACCAGTTTTCAGTACAAACCATAATCAATACACTGACTGCTTTCAGACCACAATCAATAATTGGAGGAATTTAATGACTCAACCGAAGTATGTTTACTTCTTTGGAGCTGGTGAAGGTGAAGGTGATGCCACCATGAAACTCTTACTCGGTGGTAAGGGAGCAAACCTTTCTGAGATGACTAATCTCGGCATACCAGTACCTCCCGGCTTCACGATCTCCACTGAAGTATGCAAATTCTATTATGATAACGATAAGAAATACCCTCACGGTCTTGACCAACAAATTACCGAGAATCTACAGAAATTAGAAGATGCATTGGATGCAAAATTTGGAGATACAGAAGACCCACTACTTGTTTCTGTACGCTCCGGTGCTGCTGTTTCAATGCCCGGTATGATGGATACAATCCTAAACCTCGGTCTCAATGACGATGCAGTGAAGGGGTTAATCACAAAGTCTGGTAACGAACGCTTTTCTTACGATGCATACCGTCGATTTGTTCAGATGTTCGGTAATGTAGTGTTACGTGTTGACCATGACGAATTTGAACATCTGCTCGAAGAAAAGAAAAAGAACAAGGGTGTCACTTTAGATACGGAATTGGAAGCATCTGATCTGCAAGAACTCGTCAATGAATTCAAGGGTGTTATTAAGCAGAAAACAGGAAGCGATTTTCCTGATGAACCCCGTCGTCAGTTAGATATGGCACGCGATGCTGTATTTGAATCATCTGGAAATCCACGCGCGATCACCTACCGTCGTATTAACGATATTTCAGAAGAACTTGGACGGACTGCTGTGAATATCCAGGCAATGGTATTTGGTAATATGGGGGGAAGTTCTGGCACAGGAGTTGCTTTTTCTCGTAACCCCTCGACAGGGGCAAACCAGTTTTATGGTGAATTCCTTATGAATGCACAAGGGGAAGATGTTGTTGCTGGTATCAGAACGCCATTACCAATATCGGAATTAAGAAATATCAATTCAGAGGCGTATGATGAATTAGTCGCTTTCGGATTGAAATTAGAAAAGCACTATAGCGACATGCAGGATGTAGAATTCACAATACAAGACGGTACGCTCTACATGCTGCAAACACGTAATGGAAAACGAACCGGACAAGCAGCAGTACGTATCGCTGTTGAGATGGTTGAAGAAGGCTTGATTGATAAAGAAACTGCCTTAACGCGTGTCCCAGCCAACGATCTTGATCAATTGTTACATCCGAGTGTTGACCCTGATGCCTCTGTTGAAGTAATTGCTCAAGGTTTACCAGCATCCCCAGGTGCTGCAGTTGGGAAAGTTGTGTTCACTGCACTCCGAGCAGAAGAACTTGCCGCTCAAGGTGAAAAAGTCATTCTCGTCCGTGCGGAAACTTCACCAGAAGATATTGGTGGTATGGATGCAGCTGAAGGTATTTTGACCGCCCGTGGCGGTATGACAAGTCACGCTGCTGTTGTTGCACGCGGTATGGGAAAATGTTGTGTTGCTGGATGTTCTGATCTATTTATAAATGAGAAAACATTAGAATTTATCGTTGGTGGAAAACGCTACGTAGAAGGTGATTTCATTACCCTCAACGGTTCTACTGGAGATGTGCTTAGTGGACAAGTATCCTTAATTCAACCTGAACTCAGTGGACAATTCGGGATTCTTATGGAATGGGCAGATGAAGTCCGAACATTGGACATTAGAACCAATGCAGACACACCAGAAGATGCGAAAAATGCACGCGGATTCGGAGCAGAAGGTATAGGTCTCTGTAGAACTGAACATATGTTCTTTGGAACAGGGATTGATGCGGTCCGAGAGATGATCCTTGCAGATGACACATTTGAACGTAAACAAGCACTGACAAAACTACTTTCACACCAACGATCAGACTTCATCGGTATCTTTGAGGCGATGGCTGGATATCCGGTTACAATTCGCACACTTGACCCGCCATTACATGAGTTCCTACCGAAAAATGAATCTGAAATTACTGACCTCGCTGAAAGGATTAATGTTGATGCACAAAAACTACGTGAGCGCGTAGAGGAGTTACATGAATTCAATCCAATGCTTGGACATCGCGGATGTAGACTTGGTATTGTTTATCCCGAAATCACAGAGATGCAAGCACGAGCAATCTTTGAAGCGGCAGTAGATGTTTCAAAACGCGACATCAAAATATTACCAGAAATTATGATTCCTCTCGTTGGACATGTCAACGAATTCTCATTACAACGTAAAGTTGTTGATGATACTGCGGAAGAAGTCTTTAAGGAGACAGGTAGTCGAGTTGAATACCTCATCGGAACGATGATTGAACTACCCCGCGCAGCACTTACTGCTGACAAAATTGCTGCAGAAGCTGAATTCTTCTCTTACGGCACAAATGACCTTACCCAAACAACATTCGGTATGAGTCGGGATGATGCAGTGAAATTCCTTGACGATTATGTCAAAAATGGAATTCTCGAATATGATCCATTCCAAGTTTTGGACCAGGAAGGTGTTGGCACTTTATTGCAGATTGGATGTGAAAAAGGACGCGAAGCACGACCTGATCTGAAAGTTGGTATCTGTGGTGAACATGGCGGTGAACCACATTCAGTGAAGTTCTGCTACGGTTTAGGATTCGACTATGTTTCCTGTTCCCCATTCCGTGTACCAATCGCTCGTTTAGCTGCAGCACAGGCTGTCATTGAAGCAAAAGCATAACGGATATTATAGATGTTGTAACTATAGGCGTGTGTTCAGTTTATGTTCACACGCCTATTACTTTATCCAAATTCCATGATACAAAATCGGTTGAATTACACATGCGTTATATGGTAAATTGTGAATAGCAAATCCTTTATGTACACAGTAGGAGGTTCAAGAATGGAAGTTCATGAAGTTCACCAAGTATCCTCTGAAGAAATACCCTCTGAGATACCTAAGATGACATTAGAGGAATTCCTTGAAAGTGATTTAGAGGGATATGAATATATTAAAGGAGAATTAGTGCCAATGCCGCCAACGTCTGTAGAACACGGTGACATTAGTATGAATTTAGTTTCACCATTAAATTTGTATGTTCGTGATAATCATTTGGGACGCGTCTATGTGCCAGATACAGGTTTCCAAGTTGGTGAAAGGATACTAATACCTGATATTGCCTTCATTTCAACAGACGGAATCCCAGATGACAAAAGTAAAGCATTTCAGGTTCCGCCAGATCTTGCAGTTGAAGTCATATCTCCAACCGATACAATCCTCAGAGTTGAAGAAAAGGTATTTGCATATCTTGAAGCAGGTACACAGTTGGTATGGGTTATCAAACAGCGTTCAAAAACTGTAAATGTATATCGTTCAGAAACAGATATAACACTCCTCACACGAAACGACACACTCAGCGGAGAAGAGGTTGTTGAAGGATTCTCGTGTCAGGTAGCAGAACTTTTCGAATAGTATTCAACTATTCACATGTTCTCATTGAAAGGATAAAAAATGTTAATCGCAGACGTAAGCAAAATTGAAGGACGAACATACCCAGCACGTCGACGCACAAGAAATCTTGTCGGTGGAGCATCACCGATACAGATAAATGAATTCAGTATGGGGTTCGTGGTATTAGAGCCAAACGGAGGACAAGTCCCATGGCATAATCACGAACAGGAAGAAATCTACTTTATTGTTGAAGGTGAAGGTGAAATGTGTCTTGGTGAAGAACGTCAAACGATTTCTGCTGGACAAACCGTGTTCATTCCTTCTTGGGTTTTCCACCAGTTAACGAATACCAGCGACACTCCAATGCACATGGTCTACTGTTATGGTCCAGCAGGTGATGTTGACCACTGGAAACAGGAACTCGCTGGCACACTCCCAAAAGCAGGTATTGATGTGCCTCCACTCCCAGAAGGCGCGGCTCCTCAATGCACAGACAAACCTAAAGAGTAGATTGTTAGTATAATTCTCTATAATACTAAATTGAATGTAAAGTCTCCCTGGAAATAAATAAGGATTGTAAATGACCAACCAAACCTCAAAAACACATCGTGTCGGTATCATCATGAATGGCGTTACCGGCAGGATGGGAACTAATCAACATCTCATTCGCTCCATATTAGCAATAGCAAAAGACGGTGGGATTCCAATAGGTGATGGTGAAGTGATAATGCCTGAACCATTTCTTGTTGGTAGAAATCCTGCGAAATTAGAAAAGTTATCTGAAACCACCGGTGTGGAAAAGTGGAGCACAGACCTTGACGCTGCCCTTGCAGACGATTCATATACAGTATATTTTGATGCTCAGGTTACCTCTCGCCGTGTTAATGCCGTCAAAACTGCAATTTCTGCCGGAAAACACATCTATATTGAAAAACCCTCTGCAACAACGAGTACGGATGCATATAGTCTATATGAACAGGCTGCAAAAGCAGGACTAAAGAACGGTGTTGTTCAGGATAAACTCTGGCTACCCGGTATACAGAAACTAAAAAGATTGATAGATGCTGATTTCTTCGGGAAAATTATCGCTGTTCGTGGGGAGTTCGGATATTGGGTCTTTCAAGGGGATGCTATTCCAACCCAACGTCCTTCATGGAATTATCGTGCAGAAGATGGTGGTGGTATTATTCTTGATATGTTTAGCCACTGGAGATATGTGTTAGATAATCTATTTGGTTCAGTCAAAGCGGTATCCTGTATAGCAACAACACATCTTCCCAAACGTTGGGACGAGTCTAATGAACCGTATCAATGCACTGCAGAAGATGCAGCTTATGCTACATTTGAATTAGATGGTGGAATTATTGCGCATTTTAATTCATCCTGGGCGGTTCGTGTTCGCAGAGATGACCTGTTGACGATACAAATCGATGGATTAAAAGGTTCCGCTGTTATCGGTTTAAGAGATTGTTGGATTCAACCCTTATCTGGCACGCCACGTCCTGTTTGGAATCCTGATATTGAACAACCGATTAAATTCTTTGATGGTTGGCTAAAAGTACCTGAACAAGAGACCTACGAAAACGCTTTCAGAGCACAATGGGAGTTGTTCCTTCGGCATGTCGTTGCAGATGAACCCTTCCCATGGACTCTACTTGAAGGTGCTAAAGGTGTCCAGTTAGCAGAAATAGGAATGGAATCTTGGAAAACACGAAAATGGATTGATTTACCTGAATTATCACCTATTGTATGATTTTTCTACAGAAGTGAGTACATCAAATGGCATCAAAAGTAATTCTAGAGAAAATAGATGAGTACCGATGGCGTATACCGAAAAGTCACATGAAGGGAATGCGTGTAGACGGTATTATTTATGCAAATGAAAAATTACTGAATCAGTCAAAAAGCGATGAGGCATTACAGCAGGTAGCAAATGTCGCACATCTACCCGGCATTGTGAAACATTCACTCGCAATGCCAGATCTTCATTGGGGTTACGGTTTCGTTATCGGAGGGGTTGCTGCTACTGACCCACAGGCAGATGGTGTCGTTTCTCCCGGTGGTATAGGCTACGATATTAATTGCGGGGTGCGGTTGATCCGAACTAACCTTAATGCCAAACAATTAGAAGGCAAGGCAAAAGGACTCATTGGAGAACTCTTTGATAATGTTCCATGTGGTGTTGGCTCCAAAGGAAAGATCCAACTCTCTCTTAATGAAGAGCGATATATGTTAGAAAAGGGTGCAAATTGGGCAATTGAGCGTGAATACGGACACCCCAAAGACCTACAATTTACAGAAGCATCAGGAATCCTTCAACATGCTAATGCTGATGCTGCAAGCCAACGTGCATTAGAACGCGGCAAAAACCAACTCGGTACACTCGGTTCAGGAAACCATTTTCTTGAAGTACAAGTTGTTGACCGTATCTTTTACCGTGAAGCTGCTAACGCTATGGGATTGAGCGAGGGAAATATCTGTGTCATGATCCATACAGGTTCACGCGGATTTGGTTATCAAATCTGCGATGAGCATGTAAAGAGCTGGGTCCAAGTAACAGAGAGATACGGAATAAACCTACCCGACAGACAACTTGCGTCTGCGCCAATCAACTCACCCGAAGGACAAGATTACATCACTGCAATGGCATGTAGTGCGAATTATGCATGGAACAATCGGCAATGCATTATGCACCTTGTTCGGCAAACATTTATGAAGTATTTCGACACAACCGAGGATGAACTCGGATTGGAACTTGTCTACGATGTATCACATAACATCGGAAAGTTTGAAAAGCATAAAGTTGATGGAAAAGAACGAGAGTTGTTTATCCACAGAAAAGGAGCAACACGCGCTTTTCCTGCAGGACATCCTGAAATTCCAGATAAATATCAAAAGGTCGGACAACCTGTCCTAATTCCCGGAGATATGGGTACTGCTTCTTATGTGTTGGTTGGTAATCCTGGAGCGATGGCAGAGACATGGGGTACAACCTGTCATGGCGCGGGGAGAGTCCTCTCACGACGTAAAGCAATAGAATTGACAAAAGGGAGATCCATCAAGGATGATCTTGAAAAAAAAGGTATCTATGTTCGCGCTGAAGGCAAACGCACCTTGCAGGAGGAGGTATCCGAGGCATACAAAGATGTTGATGAGGTAGTCCGCGTTGTTGATAAAGCAGGACTCTCACGCCGCGTCGCACGCCTCCGTCCAATTGGTGTTGTGAAAGGGTAGTTTCCTTGACATATCTTTTTATTAAGAATATACTTTTTTACTCCATATAAAACAGATGACCACGTTCAAAGAGATCATCAAGATAAATCTCAACAATCCAATAACCTGATGCAAATCTTTCTCCACTTAACCCACCGGTTGGTGCATCAATATAAAACCAAGTTATCTTCTCACCTGTTGTTGAAGATATAGTAATCTTTTCACTGTGATATGGAGGATCCTCCAAGTCATCATCAGGAGAGATCCAGTTAACCTCAACTTGGTGTCCAGTATCAATATTATCCCATAAAATCCATAAGAACACCTTATCATCTAATTCAGAATCAAATGTATCCGTGATATCGGAAGGACGATCATCTACAACAGATACCGCAAGCATAGAATCTATTATTTTAGGTTCAGCACGTCCAATGTCTATTGCTCCACTTCCGCCAGATGTAGTTTCTTCACAACCGCTTAATATAAATGCAATCGATAGAAATAGCATTATACTTAATAATGTATATGTCCGCTTCATCACTGTTCTCCTATATTTGTTGTAGTTCCTGACTATTTGATAGTTCATAGCATTTAACGTCAGTATATCTCCGTCTGTTTACACCAATTGCATTACATAATATATTTTAATCAAAACCAGTCCTTCCATCGTGAGCGAGATTCAATATCCATTATCCTGAAAATCCTGTAATCCGACCAAATACCATAGAAGTATTTAGCGTAAATTCGTAATTCCTGGTTCAAACAATAATAATCCAATAAAAACCCAATAGATACCCAATAAAAAATATCACTTATTAATTTGACACCCACAAAATAATACTATATAATTAACATGTGTTTAGAATGCAACACTTATCAAAAACAGGTACAGTAGGTTTGGAGCAAGAAAAGATACCTTCAACATTGGTAACCAATTAAGAATATACGTGTAGTAGTCCGATACGTTCGTTCGGATCTATGGACATTGTTAGCAGACGTTGAAAGCATAGAATTTGTAGTAAAATTGTCAGCAATGGATTAAACAGAACATAAGAAAAGAGGTAAAAAATAAAAAAGTGAAATTCGCGTCACATTCCTTGTCCTAACTGGATTCAACACGTCACTGTGACCTCTAAAAAAGTCACAATTAATATGCTAAAAGTCACAATTAATGAGTTAAGGATTGGAAACTTCTAAATTCAACTACTATCTACAAAGAAATGAATTACAGAGGGCGTCAACATATAATTTGATTTTCTTGTCTCAGAATCACATGCAAAAGACTTGACACACTCAACTACTCACTATAAATAAAAGATTGACAATGGTAAATTTAACAAGTAAAATAATGGTCATGATGTAGACAGTTTGGTGTGTGTTGAGAATTGTAAAAATCTAACTATAGGTATAGTATAACATCAACAATAACAGATAAGGAGAATATATGTCAACAAAAACAAGAATTGTGTTCGTTGCTGGTGGGGCAAGTCATGGAAGCGGCTCTCATGAACATCCTGGAGGGTGTTCTTTCTTGGCTGACCAATTGAATGATGCAGTAGAAAACATGGATGCGGTTGTAAGTAAAGGATGGCCCTCAGACCCGTCCCTTTTTGAAAATACAGATGCTATTATAGTGTATTCCGATGGTGGTGGAGGTCATTTGTGCATTCCGCATCTTGAACAGATTTCAAAATTCGCTGCACAAGGTATTGGAATTGCCATGCTTCACTATGCAGTTGAAGTACCTAAAGGAGAACCGGGTGATCGTTTCTTGGAATGGATTGGTGGTTATTTTGAAACACATCTCTCAGTAAACCCACATTGGACAGCAGAATTTACCGGTTTTCCGGAACATCCTGTGACACGCGGAATGGTACCGTTTTCATTAGATGACGAATGGTATTACCACATGCGATTTCCTAATAATATGCAAGATGTAGTACCTGTGTTGAGTGCAGTCGCCCCGGAGTCTACACTCAAGAGACCTGACGGACCACATAGTGGCAATCCCCATGTTCGTGCATCTGTGGCAAATGGTGAACCACAACATCTCGGTTGGTGTAAAGAACGACAGGATGGTGGGCGCGGATTCGGATTTACTGGTGGACATTACCATAAGAATTGGGGAGACGACAATCTTAGAAGGTTTATTCTCAACGCAATTGCTTGGACAGCAAAAGTAGAAATTCCTGAAGATGGTCTTTCAACACCAACACCTTCAGAAGCAGATTTAAATGCCTATCTGTAATATAAAATTGGGTTATTCTATATGTGATGGCAACTCAGATGAGATGAGGACAGTTCTCGCATCAACTATGGAATAAACCAGGAGAGAAGCATGGATCAAGAACAACTTGATTACCTATTTGACCTACAAGGATATCTGATTATAGAGAATGCAATTTCGGATGAAGATCTGAATCAAATTAACGAATGGATTGATAACCATTGGTCTTATGTTGATCAACCGTGGGAGTCTAATACGGGTGATAGACGGATTCCTCGTTGGATTGGCAATATTGAAACACATACCTATAATATAGAAAATGGTGTCAATTTCCAGAATATCATTGAGGGTGGTGAGGTATTTGAAAAGTTAATTGACTATCCGGCATGGATAAATATGATTCGGAAATATGTCCATGAGGTAAATGGACTCTCTATCCATGAGAATTTTTTGAATGTTCGTGGTCCAGGTGGTTTTATCCACATCCACTGCGGTGGACATGTTCCGTTGAGTTATCTAACCTTCCGTCAAATAAATACTGGAGAATGGCTTGTAGGTCAGATAAATGTTTTGATGGCAATTAACGACATCGGTCCAGGAGATGGGGCACCTGTACTCATACCGGGAAGTCATAAATGCTCTGAGATTCACCCGCGTTTGAAACATGATGGTAAAGGTATAGTCTACGATGGTTACACTGGCAAACCAGCGGGGTCAGCATTTGCAACGCAGGAGGTACATCTTAAAGCGGGAGATGTGGTTATGTTCACAGATGCAATCACGCACGGTTCGGCAGAACGAACCAATCCAGGTTATCGAAGATCCATTGTCTACCGATATTCACCAAAATATGTTCGTGAACGTTTTGATTATCCACATTCAGATGCATTGTTGGCAAGACTGACTCCTGACCAACGTAGGATTATTCAACCAAATGCTCCGCGCCGACCTCCACAAGTCGCGTAGAAAATATTGGGTTATTTCCAATAGGAGGGTTTGATAATGAGAAAAATAGACTTACAAAAACAAGCAAATATTTTAATTGGACAACTATCCAATGAAAAACTTATAGAGGCATTAGACTATCTTTCTTGTCTACAAGATCAGGAAGTGCGAAATTCTTTGAAAAGTGAAGAAATTCCACAGTATGGTCTCGGAACAGTTATCCACACAATATTCAAACCTTTCGGTGGAGTGGAGCTTGACATACCTCCACGTGAACCAATGCGAGAATTACCGCGGTTTGACTAAAAAGATTAACTATGATTGTTCTTGACACCAATGTAATCTCAGAACTCATGCTGGACAAACCACAACAGACGGTTTTGACTTGGTTTGATACCCAGCCTACAGGTAACTTGTTCGTGACAACTATCACCGAAGCAGAAATTTTGACTGGTATCGCACTCTTACCAAATGGAAAGAGAAAGAACGGTCTTGCGGTGTCTGCAAATCACGTGTTTACTGTGTTATTTGAAAATCGCATCCTTAATTTTGATAGTAATGCAGCAAAATATTATGCTGAAATTTATGCTCAGAGACACGCACTTGGGAGACCGATAAGCCATGCCGATTGTCAGATCGCTGCAATTGCCTGTTCCCAAGAAGCATCCATTGCAACTCGAAACGTGCCTGATTTTGAAAATGTTGGAGTTGAACTTATTGATCCATGGTCATAACTGTTATTAATCCATACAACAATTTGGTATGAAATTAGTCATCATAGAATATATCATAATATGGGAAACCCAAAAAAAACCCTTTGGGGTGGACGTTTTAGCACAAACCTCACCTCAGAATCCGTTGCCTTCACACATTCAATTGAAGCAGATACACGCCTCATCGTATACGATATCTGGGGAAGTAAAGCACATGCAATAATGCTTGCTCAGCAAGAGATTATCTCTGATACTGATTTGCAAGAGATACTACGTTGGCTCTGTAAGGCTGAGGAAGATTATCAAAACGGCACCTTCACCCTTGACCCGAATAAAGAAGACGTTCACATGAACGTAGAGTCCTATCTCATAGATAACGTTGGAATTGAATTAGGAGGCAAACTACATACTGCTCGGTCTCGAAACGATCAGGTACTCGTTGATGCGCGTCTCTATATACGAGATGAGATACTAACTATCCAACGCGGCATTTCAACGTTATGCGATGCTTTCCTAACCATTGCCAAAGACCATGTTGACACCGTCATGCCTGGATACACACATACACAGCATGCACAACCGATTAGTCTTGGATTCTGGGCAACTGCTTATGTCAGTATGTTTTTGCGTGACCAAAAGCGACTTCAATCTGCTTACGAACTTGCTAATACGAATCCACTTGGTGCATGTGCACTGGCTGGTACAACATTCCCAATTGACCGCAACCTAACAACAAAACTGCTTGGCTTCGATTCTCCACATGAACATGCGCTTGATGTTATCAGTAGTCGAGATTTTATTGCTGAAACCCTCTTTGCGTTGTCACTCGTGATGGCAAATCTATCAAGACTAAGCGAAGAGATAATTTATTGGACATCTTATGAATACGGAATTGCAGTACTTGACGATGCATATAGTTCGGGAAGTTCAATCATGCCACAAAAAAAGAATCCTGACATAGCAGAACTTACGCGTGGTAGAACTGGACGTGTCTACGGTGCTTTAATAGATCTGCTAACCAATCTCAAGGGTTTGCCTATGGGGTACAACCGAGATTTTCAGGAAGATAAACCGCCTTTATGGGAAGCGTTTGATATTGTCAAGTCCTGTCTCGGTATTTTACCTAATCTGCTCAAGACGACAGAATTCAAGACTGAACGGATGTCTGAATTGGTTAATGCGAATTTTGCTACAGCAACAGAATTAGCGAATTATCTTGTCAAGAAACATCAAATCAGTTTTCGTGAAAGTCATGAAATTGTAGGTTGGCTTGTCGGAGAACTGGTTGAAAATGAAAGGACGTTCACTGATTTGGAGTTAACACATAATCTCTTGAAACAAAAAGATATGGACATACCGATTGCACAACTGAAACAGATTCTGGACGCGGAATTGGCAATTCAAAATAACCAGAGTCTCGGTGGCACATCGCCTACAGAAGTTTCCCGTATGATAGATAATTTTGAACAACAACTGAATGAAATGGCAATGCATGTGTCTTCCTGTCAGACAAAAATTGATGATGCTTATAAAGAATCACAACGAATAGTTAAAAATGTTTTGAAAGGTTCAGCTGAACCTTCAGTTGGAGAATAAAGTAGTGGACAACAGATTGATAGTTGCTCTGGATACAGATGATGATGAAGAGATTATCTGGTTATCTGGAACGCTTATGGATATAGTCGGTTGGTTTAAGATGGGGTTTCAAGCATTCAGTGCACTTGGTATGGAAGCTTTTCCATGGTTCGAACAGAACGGACATAATACTTTTGTTGACCTAAAATTCCATGATATACCCAACACGGTGGCACGCGATGTTAGCACAATGACAAAACACGGTGCGAACATGATAAACATGCATGCGTCCGGTGGATTAGAAATGATGCAGGCTGCGAGATCCAGGGCAGATGATGCTGCATACAAAGCAAGAATACCCAATCCTATCCTACTTGGAGTGACAATCCTCACAAGCATGGATGAGATGGGATTTCAGTCAAACTTCGGGTCTGAACGACAACTTTCAGAACAGGTCGTTTACTTGGCGAAACTGACAAAAGAAGCTGGATTAGACGGTGTTGTCGCATCACCGTTGGAAATAGAACCGATACGTAAAGCATGTGGTGACAACTTTCTTATAGTCACACCAGGAATACGTCCAAAATGGGCAGATCCAGGAGACCAACGTCGTATTACAACGCCTGCGGAGGCAATAAATCGCGGTGCAGATTTCATCGTTGTGGGTAGACCTATCATTGAAGCAGAAGACCCATTGGAGGCTGCAGAAAAAATACTGGACGAAATGAGAGGAATGTAACTTTATGAATATTGTTTGTATATGTTTAGACACTTTTAGAGCAGACATCATTGGGGAAGGCAAGAAGTTCAGCCACGTACAGACACCTAATCTGGATGCATTTGCATCTGAAAGCGTGCGCTTTACAAACGCCTTTGGAGAAGGACAACCGACACTTCAGATTCGTCGCGGCAACTTTACTGGAATGCGTAGTTTTCCGTGGAAATATAACTTTGATAGACGTGGACATTGGCATCACGCACCCGGTTGGCATAAAATCCCACCAGAACAAGATACCATTGCTGAAGTGCTTTTGGAACGTGGTTATCTGACTGCACTCATTGCGGATACATACCACATGTTCAAACCCACAATGAATTTCTCACGTGGTTTCGCGCATTTCGACTTTATCCGTGGACAAGAATCGGATAACTGGCATAGTGGTGATCCGAGGTTAATCGAGGAAACACTACGCAATCATGTCCGAGAACCAATCAATTGGCAACGACATGCCGGACTTGTGAACTACTTGTTATCCCAACGCCATCGGAAATCGGATGATGACTATAGTTGTGCACGTGTCTTCCGTTCTGCAGCAGATTGGCTTGAAGATAATCATACCGTCGGTCCATTCTTCTTATGGGTAGATAGTTTCGATCCACATGAACCTTGGGATCCACCTAAGTCTTATGCAGATATTTATATGCCTGACTATGAAGGAAAAGACTTCATCTCACCAGGTAGTGCTAATGAAGGTGGCGGACCTTCTGAAGAGGAACGCGACCGTATTGAGGCACTCTATCTTGGGGAGGTGACTTTCGTTGATAAATGGGTCGGTGCAGTATTGGATAAGATTGAGGCACTTAACATTCGTGATGAGACGCTTATAGTTGTAATGTCAGATCACGGCACGCAGCTGCGCGATCACGGTAGTTTTGGAAAAGGAGCAAATAAACTCCATCCTTTCAACACGCAACTAAACTTGATGATACGGCATCCGAATGGACCTCATGATAAAGACATTTCAGCATTTGTCCAAAACCACGATCTGATGCCAACCTTATTGAATTTTGCTGGTGTTCCATGTGGATGGACAGATGGTGAGGATATGTGGCAACTGGTAACACAGAAGAAGGCATATCTCCGCGAACGGATTATCAATGGTTGGGCAGGATTTACAACAGGTAATGCTGTCGGACGCGTAAGTGTACGCGACTATCATTGGAATTTCTGCACATCTGTCGGTTATAAAGATGAAAAAGGCGATCAACTCTTTGATGTACGGAACGATCCAGAAGAAAAAACTAACGTTGCGAGCGATCACCCTGAAGTTGTCTCAGAACGACGACGTGATATTGAGGCATTGATAGGACAACCGCTACCGGGACATTTCATTGAGGTATGCGATCCGGGGAATGCACCTATGCGTCAATGGCTGCAGAAAAAGTTAGCTGAGATGCAAATATAACGCCTCGTAGAACTGGATCTTTATACCATCTGTTACTCTTTTTTCAAAACCATATTTATCACAAATGGATTGCTTATGATAATAAACCTACTCAAAGATTTTCTCTAAATCCCAGATGAGAATCGATCCGTTAAAGCTACCACTAACAAGAACTTTACCATCTGGTGAAAACTCAAAGTTTGTTTGCGATCCTGCATTACCTGTACGGAATTCCTGACGAAGTGATCTTGTATCCACATCCCAAATTCGGATTAGACCGCCAGCATGTCCACAGACCACAGTTCTTCCGTCAGGGGAGAATTTCATAGCACTGGCAGCACCTCTCGTGTTGGCAAAGTCTGCTATGTGTTGGTGTGTGTCAGTATCCCATATCTGCATTGTGCCATCCCGAAGAACAGTGATGAGAATACTGCTGTCCGGAGAAAATGCTAAAGTTTTAACATCACGTTCTGGTACTAAAAGGAGATGAGTTTCTTGCATTGTCTCAAGATCCCATAAGTAGGCTGTACCATCTTTACTTCCACTTGCAAACTTCTTGCCATCTGGAGAAAATGCAACATTATTGACGTCCTCAGTATGTCCATCAAGTTCTTTGTATAATTGACGTTTCTTAACATCCCATAATCTGACTTTTCCATTCCAATGACCACTTGCAACAATTGTATCATCGGGTGAGAATTCCAATGCCACAACAAAATTGCCGTCTTTTTCCATGAGATCATAGAAGCTCTGTTTTTCTAAATCCCATAATCTAACTTCACCCCAACATCCAGTTGCAACAATCTTCCCATCGTTGGAGAATGCTGATGCAAAAGCATACCAAGGTTGTTTTGTATGTACGAGTTGTTCGGTATTCTTCTCAAAATTCCACATCCTTATTACGCCATCAGATGAACAAGAATACAGCATTTTACCATCCTCGGACATCTTTAACGCCTTGACTGAACCTGTATGACCATGAATAGTTAACAATTCTTTGCCAGTGTCAACATTCCATACTTTTAGTGTTCCATCATCACTACCACTTGCAAGCATTTCACTATCTGCTGTAAAGTCTAAACCTTTAATGGGAAGTATATGTCTCGTTAGAGTGCGGTCTATCTGTTTATTTTTCTTTTCCTTCTTTATGTCCTTAGAATCGGTTAGAGAACGTAAATGTTTTGGCGATGTCAGTTTCCTGTCACCGTCATCTACGTCATCTATTTCCTGATTGGAAAAATCAAAATCCCATAATATGATATTACCTCCTGTATCTCCACTAGCAAACGTTTTGCCATCTGGCGAAAAGGTGATTCTTTCAACAGCGCGAGTATGTCCCTTGAATCCAGGTAATTCATTTCCTGACTCAGTATCCCATGAGCGAAGTGTCGTTTCGCCACCGACAATCGTTTTGCTATCTACTGAAAACGCTAAAGTCCGGGATGTACTAAATTTCAACGTATGTTTAAGTTCTCCAGTGAATGTATCCCATAATATAACCTTGTCTCTCTCAGCACTTACAACAGTTTGTGTGTCTGGAGAAAGTGTCAACACGTTGAGAAGAGACTCTTGAGGTGCAATGAAGTGTAACATCTCACGTCCAGAAGCAACTTCCCACATGTGGTATTCAACTTTTCCTAACAAACTGGCACATGTAAGTATTCTGCCATCTGGAGCAAAAACTAAAGCTTTTATGCTGCCTACATTCTGTTTCAAGACGGTGATACGTTCACCAGTGTTAGTATCCCATAATTCAACACTACCACCGAGGATCCGATTGCCAACTGCAAGTGTTATGCTATCTGGAGAGAATGTAATAGTGTTTGATCTGTGTCCCCCATGTGATTGTACTTTTAAACGTGTAATTTCTTTCCCAGTTTGAGCATCATAAATCCATATCCCAATATCAGTTGCAACTGCCAGTTTGGATCCATTCGGTGCAAATTTAACATCATTTATCCTTCCTTTTCCCAATCGTATTTTGGCACCTTCGGGTAAATTCCATTGAGTGTAGTCCTGAGTAAACCCCACAACGTTGATTGCATTCAACAGAAGTATGACCAATATTTTTACTACATACGATTTTATCATAATGGTTTTCCTTGTTTCATTGTGGTATACAATTGACAGAGATTCATATTCTACTTCTGAGTATATCAGATGACACTTCAACAAACAAGACTATTTGAAAAAGTTATTGATATGGATTCTGGTATCAAGTATAATATATTGTAGGTAACCAAACCGACAATTTTTATTATTAAGGAAGAGATTATGCAAAGAAAAAGTTCCAGATCGCGATATTGTATTGGTGAACTCATTGAACGTGAAGATTTTTCTGAAGATTTAGCTGCTTTTAAATTCCAAGTGGATCGAGAACTCCCATTTATCCCTGGTCAATACGCAACTATTGGTTTTGAAATTGGGGAAAAAATTGTCCAACGTCCCTATTCTATTGTTTCCTCTCCACACGAACCTTTTATGGAAGTGTTCGTTGAATTAGTCCCTGAAGGTGCTACGACCCCACTGTTTTGGGAATTGAAACTTGGGGATACTGTTTTCATCAGAGACCGACTTGTGGGTAAATTTGTTATGGACACTGAGAGTGGAATGACACGACATATCATGGCAGGCACTGTCACAGGAGCTGCGCCTTATATTAGCATTGCTCGTACGCTGAAAATTGAACAGGAACAGGGCAAATCAAATCCACACCAGATTATCTCAATTGTTGGCGCAAGTCGTTCATGGGAACTTGGGTATTACTTGGATGAACTGAATGAACTTGCTGCTCAGGAGGAGTGGTTTACCTTTGTTCCGACGGTGAGTCGTCCGTGGGAAGATGCGGAATGGCAAGGTGAAAGTGGTCGTGCTGAAGATGTAATACGGAAATATGGGGACCAGTTAGAGTTTGACCATACGAACTCTGTGGTGTATGCATGCGGACATCCACAGATGATTGAAAATGCTAAATCAATCTGGGCTCGTGCACGCTTCCCTGAAGAACGGATTAAAGAGGAGAAATTCTTTGTGATTAAGGAGTAGTTTGGAAAGATAAATTTGTGATACACATATTACATTTGGCAACATATGATGATGTGTAACCTTATGCTTTGTCACCTTTCTTATGGCAAGTTTATTTTGTTCTTTTGAGTAGTTCTTTGAGATAATTTGAAGGAACAATAAAATTTAGGTTCTGAGCTTTAGGATCGTTGTAACTCCAGCTTACAACACCTATGACTTCGCCTATTCCATTAACTACCGCACCACCGCTACTTCCGGGAGAAATCGATGCATCTATTTGTATCCATTTGTTTTTTCCATCAGTCCGGACAGCACTAACAATTCCTTTTGAGAATGTTCCTTCAAGCAATTTGGGGTTTCCAATAACATACACCGTTTCCCCAGTTTGGACAGTTTCGCTATTTGCAATAGGTAAAAAAGGTGAAGAAATACTTGATAGTTTTAGTATTGCTAAATCATGTTCTTCATCTGTACCAAGGATGTCTTCAATTTGATACCATTTATCATAACCAATTTTTCTCAAAAGAATTGATGTAGACCCATCTACTATATGAAAATTTGTTACGAGTTTATCATTACCAACGAAAAAACCACTACCATACCTTATAACATCACCGTTTGCATTCTGTATCTTAAGAAATACTGTTGATGCTAATGCTTTTCGTGCAATCTCCTGGGCACTTTTTTCAGACTTACTGTTATTTTGTGTGGCGGGATTCACTTGTGTTATGATTGCCCTACCTTGGTTGTTATCTTGATTGTCATCTACCTTCAGTATTTCGTTCAAATCCCAAATCAGAATCGTTCCATCTTCACTACCGCTAACAAACCTTTGATTATCATCAGAAAAAATAATTGATGTAATTTTCTGTGTGTGTAGAGAAAGAACTGTTTTCGTTTCGTCTTTTAGATGGTCAAAAAGAGTTATTGTACCAGTTTTATCACCTATAGCAAGTATACGTAAATTAGGAGAAAATGCTAAAGCAGTTATCTCACTAAACGAACCTTTTGTTTCCTCCCCCACCTGTTTTCCAGTAAGTGCATTCCAATAGCGGATAGTTCCGTTCTCCTCTCCACTGAAAAGATGAGTGCTGTCAAGAATAAAGGTCAATGCAGTAATAGTACTCTGAGCTCCACGTAATATTTTTAATTGCCGACCCGTTGCAATATTCAATAAATGAATTCTTCCATCTGATCCGCCTGATGCCAGAATTGTGTTAGCAGGAGAAATAGTCAATGCTGTAATTCCGTGTGGATTTCCCTTAAATACAGATTCTAAACGATTGTCATTGTTGGTAGTGTAATTAAGATTATTTAACACATTGGAAAGAAATATATTTCCATCTACAGATCCGCCACTCGCAATCCTTTCACCGTCCTTAGAAAAAGCAACCGCTTGTGTTAATTCAATATGATCCTTAAGTATGGAGAGTTCGCTGCTTGTTCCTGCATCCCATATCCGTAGTTTTCCATCTAAACCTGTACCGCAGGCTCGAATGCGATTGTCTTGTGTATAGGATAATGCCTTGATTCCACCAGTATGTCCGTGAATCTCTACTTTTGTTCTTTCACCAAGTATATCCCATACAAACACAGTTCCATCTGGACTACCGCTAACAAGTAATGTTCCATCTGGAGAAAAATCAATATTAGGAACTGCATCTTTGTGCCCTCTTAAAGTAAAATTACGTTTTTCTGTTTTCGTATCCCACAGACGAATCAGTCTATCTGCAGTACCTGTTGCAAATGTATTCCCATCTGGAGAGAATTTTACCGTATAAACAGGAGTGTCATGTGTAATTGTGGACTGGATTTTCCCACCTTCACCAACAAGACTCCATAATATTACAGATCCGTCCAAACTTGCACTTGCAAGTTTGGTTCTATCAAAAGAGAAGTCAACAACTTGCACTGAAGCTTTATGTTCAGAAAAGCTATATACGCTATCACCAGTATTTGCATCCCAAACTTGGATAATTCCATCATCACTTCCACCAGCAACCAATTGGCTGTCTGAAGAAAAAGTGACAGTTCGCACGATATCTTTGTATGGTAATCTTTTTGATTGATTGTCTTCTTCAAGGTTTTCAATATCCCATAGTCTGATACTCTTGTCAGAACTTGCACTTGCTAACTTTTTTCCATTAAATGAGAATTTTATATCATGTATTATTCGTTGATGTCCTCTTAGTGCTATTATTTTGTCTTTTTGAACTTTTTTAGTAGGTTCCCATATCCTTATAGTTAGATCTTGATGTGCAGCTGCAAGTTGCTGACCGTCAGGTGAATATGAAATTGCATTAGCATTTCCTATGAATCCTTCAAATTGATTCTCAATTTCTCCGGTATGACTATTATAAATCCATATTCCAATGGTAGTTGCTACAGCAATTTGTTCGCCATCAGGTGAAAATTCAATATCCTTTATCCAACCTTTACCTAATCGGGTAAGAACGAATTCTTCTGAAGGATGCTGTTTAGTATCTTGAGCAAAAACACACATCAGAATCTGGAATGTGGTAATTATAATAGTCGTAAGAATTACGGATAACTTCTTCATATTACACAATCTCCTTGTAGTGGGATTATAGGAATCCAGTATTTCAATATTATCATGTTTTGAGCATAATCTTTATTACTTCACAATTTATATGACATCAATAATTAAAGGTATGTTTAAACTAATCTGCAATGGAGTCTCTAAGTGCTTTTGCTGATTCATAATTTGGGTCAATTTGCAATGCAGCATTAGCAGCAATTTTAGCATCTTTATATCTACCGAGTTTCAAATATGCTAACCCAATATTAAAATGTGCTTCTTTGAATTTTACGTCTATGTAAATTGCATCATTAAGTTCATCTATTGCCTGTAAATAGTTTTCTTTAATTAAATAAATAACTCCTAAGTTACAGTATGCTTTTGTAAAGTATGGATCTATTTCAATACATTTTTCAAATTCAGAAATTGCATGCTCAAACAAGTTTCCCTCAAGAAATACTAATCCCTGATCGTAATGGTTGTGTTTTATATCCTCTGGTGATAGATCAGGTACAAATATAGTATTTGAATTTGGTAAATTTTTAACTGCATCGGCCTTGATTGCACGCATTTGACTCAACCATCTCAAATCAGATTTAATCGCAGTAGAAAGATTTTTCTCAATTGCTTCATCTACAGTTTGAATAACTAACCGATAATTTGATAAGTTCCCGTCATCAGACTTTGCCCATTTCGAGTAAGTCAATGTAAGTAGATAGTACGTCTTTACCACCTCTGGACTATTAGCGAATTCACCTATGATTCTCATCAGTAATTCTTCAGATTTTTTGTAGTTTTTAGCCTGTTGATAACAATATCCTCCCCAATAAAGTGAGTAAACGATATCATCCTTTGGAATATCACTTTTTGAAAGAGTTTCATAAAGTGTAGCCGCTTCTGTGAAATTTTCTTTAATTCTTAGTAGATTTGCCCTTACGAAGAGGGCAGAGTTATGATTTTGTTTTGTTTCAACATGTTCAGGTTGTTCAGGGATAAGATAAGTCTCTTGATATTTTTTCAATAATTTCTGCTTTCTTTCTAGATCTGTAGTACTATACATTGCTTCTTCGTAATTCAATCGAGCATTAACCAGATTATTAGATCTATTGTAAATATCCCCTATACCTTCATAAGCAAGAGAGACATAATCACTTTCTGGGTACTGTTTTATTATACCTATGAAAATTTGATATGCATTATAATCTTGATTCAGATTTACTTTGTCAAGAGCTGTATTGTACATTGTCTCAGCTTCATCCTTAACATTACCAGCATAATTATTCTCAGCGACTAAGACTTTAGGAATATAATATTCTGCTTCGCTCCGATATTTTGAAGTCGGAAATTCATCAATCACCCTTTGGAATGCAATAAGGGCTTCTCCATGGTTATTTAGGTTAGTGTTAATAGTTCCTATTCGAATAAGTGCTTCTTCTATAGATGAACTGTTAGGGTAAAATTTTACGAAAGATGAGAACTTTGCTTTAGCTTCTTCAATCCTCTCAGTTTTATATAAGATTTGTGCCCATAGGTATGTTAGATTCTCTTTATGTGTGTGGACATCGGTTCCATAGAAAGTCTTTTTAATTAGTTCAATTGCCTTAGTATAATATTTTTCTTCATTTGTGGTTTCACCCATTTTATCATAACATCGTGCAATTTTATAGTTTGCTAAAGCGGGGAAGTCTGTATCAATTACTTCTGGTCTTGCTCCAGGTTTTTTCGATTCCTTGATAGCTTTTTTATATTTATCAATTGCTTCCAGATACATTCTCTGTGTGAATAAAGCGTTACCTTCATTATGTAATTGTTGAACCTTTTTTGAACTTCCCATAAAAAGCGGGGATAAGAGTGCTATAACTAAAACGACTCCCCCAATAATACCCCAACTACGCGTGTCCATTTGTTAGACTCCTTATCTTACAATTTGTGGTTTTAGTTTATCATTATCCGGTTGGGTTTTTATCACAAAACTATTCTCAGTCAAAACTTTTTGGTTTTCGCCTATCAATTGAATCGTTAATGTTTTTGGCATAGCTTTAACATTCTGATCAGCAGTGATTGGTATTTCATAGTGTTTTGGTTTATTTTTATTCACCTCAAACCTATTTCTTGGAATCTCAAATCGCAACCCCTGAATTGATGTCGGTGTAATACGGATGGTCACATTTCTTGCAATTCCACCAGTGTTTGTAATATTTAACATTAGTTTTACAGTTTCTCCAGCATCAATGAAACCATTTCCTGATGGTTCTTCTATTGATGGAAAAATTGAGAGTATTGGTGGTGTTGGTTTCGTAGGTATTGGTGTTTTTACATTAGGTTTATCTGGTGGGTCCACTTGATTATCTGGTTTGCTTGATGAAAACAAATCAGGAATATTTATCACTCCATAACGATATGCAGTAAACACTCCTAATGCAATTATTATGACAATTGAGGTGTAAATAAAGATCTTCTTCCTATATTTCTTTTTTCTTTCATAGTTTCTGACATGCTTTATTACCGTGAGTAATTCGCGTGATGGATGATGTTTTGGGTTTAGTTTTAATGCTTCATTTGCGGCTGTAACAGCATCTTCATAAGCAGCTAGACAAAAGTAAACTTGTCCTAAACCGTAGAATGCTTCTACAGAATTTGGATTTGCTGTTATCACTCGCTTAAATACTGCCGCGGCTTGATCATATTGCTTGTTATTAAGAAACACGGATCCACGAAGTAAATCCTTTTCTACATTGGGAGTTTCTTGCGTCTCCTTTTCTACATCCTTGGGTTTAGATTGGTTATCTTTATTCTGAACTGAAACGGTATCTTCCAAATGTTGCTGATCAACTTCATCTATTTCTGGTTTCTGTGTACTCTTGGATTCAATAGTTGAAGACGTAGATTCAGGTGAAAAACTGGGGTCAATTGCTTCTAATAGAGATCGTGCAGGTTGAAATGTCGAATCAATTTTTAATGCTTCCTTTGCTGCATTTCTGGCATTTTCCAATTCATGTTGTCCAAAGAATGCGAGTGCAAGTGCATGGTATGCTGATTTGTGGGTGGTATCAAGTTTTACAGCTTTTTGAAGCACATCAATAGCACGAGGATAATTTTCCATTTTGAGATACGCAATCCCAAGGTTGTAATTGACAGGGGTGAAATCTGAATCAAGTGCTATAACGTTATGAAATGAGGCAACTGCATCACTATACCGTTCATCGTTTAGGAAAGCAATTCCTTTATTGTAATGTGTTTGTTTTATTGATTCAACTAAATCATGTATTGGTTGGAAATTTGGATTTAATCTTAATGTTTCACTGGCTGCATTAGTGGCTGCTTCAAGATTACCTAATTCTCTATATGCACGTGCCAGGTCGTAGTGCGCGTCAATTTTATTTGGGTCAGATATAATCGCCCTTTCAAGATGCCGAATTGCGTTATCAAATTGTCTTTGTTCTACATAAACGTGTCCAAGGTTGAAATGAATACCATCTAGTTCTGGGTTAGCAGAGAGAGCATGTTGTAGTGAGTTGATTGCTTTGTCATATTCCTTCAAACCGATATAAGCGCGTCCGAGATTATAGCCTACATTTTTATGTTCTGGATCTAGATCCTCTACCTTACGTAAAGATGAGACTGCATCGTTATAACTTAAATTATTCAGGGAAGCAATACCATTATCGTAGTGTGCATTTTTAATTGCATCAATCAGTGTAAGTGCTGAAGGATAATCAGAATTTAAACTGATAGCTGTTTTGGCAGATATTTCTGCTTTATCAAGTTCATTTAATTCAAGGAATGCACGGCTGAGTCCACAGTGTGCATCAATGAAATCTTCGTCCAGTTTGGTTATGGCTTCAAATTCTGGAATCGCTTCACTGTATTGTGAATCGTTTAGATATGCGATTGCAAGATTGTAGCGTGCCGTTATGATAGCGTTCATTTCATTAACATACCAAGATAGATGAATAAAACTACACTTTGATATAATTGTAGTTGATATATGTTAATTTATCAAGAAAAATCGGACGGTTACCAGATGAGGCATCACGAATTTTTCACTTGACATACACGGGAAGATATACTTAAAATAGAAAGAAGATTGTATAAGGAATTTCTGTTATGTCTACTGAACGTAAACCGGAACTTGCTACGCTTGAGATTTCCCAACTTACTCGAATAACAATATGGGGTGTTGGTTTAATCGGGGGTTCACTTGGGTTGGCATTGAAAGAAAATGGGTTCCAAGGTGAGCGCATCGGTTTGGGACGGAATATTGGTAGACTGGAAACCGCTCTACAGCATGATGCTGTTGATTCTGTTACAACAGCAATTGATGAGGGTATTCGCAACAGTGATATAGTGGTGGTATGCACGCCTGTAACTCTTGTCCCGACGTTAGTAAAACAGGTCATTGATACTATTGGATCAGGGCAGAAACACATTGTTGTGACAGATGTAGGCAGCACGAAATCGGCATTAGTCCATACTGTTCAGGAACATATACAATCAACGAATTCCCAATGGATATCCTTTGTCGGAGGACATCCGATGGCAGGTTCACATGAGACAGGTGTCGGTGCGGCACGTGCAAATCTTTTCGAAGATGCAAAGTGTCTTATAACACCTACAGATGAAACTGATAAAGATTCGTTACAGTTGGTCAAGAACCTTTGGGAATTTGTCGGTGCTATAACATATCAATGTACACCAGAAGTTCATGATCTGCTCGTAGGTACTGCGAGTCACCTTCCACATCTAATAGCAAGTATCCTTGCAAATACAGTAGCAGAAATGAAAATACCAGAAGGAAATGCTTTAGAATTTACTGCTACAGGCTTTCACGACTCCACGAGAATTGCAGCCGGTGCCCCAGAATTATGGACAGGTATATTTATGCAAAACCGAGATGTTATGTTGTCCGCTATTGACTCAATCGTTGAAAAAATGAACAGATTCAAGACCTTGTTAAAAACAAAAGATAGGACAGAAATAGAACGTTTACTCGTTGATGCGCAAGAAATTGTATTGAAACAGAGAAAATCAATAGGAGAGAAATGACAAAAATTGCACCTCGTATAACGATTGCAATGGATGGACCTGCTGGATCGGGAAAAAGCACTGTAGCACGACTTGTTGCAGAAAAACTCGGACTGCTTTACCTCGATTCAGGTGCAATGTATAGAGCGGTAACACTCCTCGCAATACAGAATAGTGTTGAGGAAGATATAACAGAACTTATTGGACTTGTAAAAAAGTGCAATATAGAATTTAGTGATAATGGGAAGAGAATATTTCTCAATACTGATGATGTGTCGGTTCAGATACGTACCCCTGAAGTAAATAAATTGGTTGCGGATATCGCGAAAATACCAGAAATACGTAACGAGATAGTTAGACACCAACAGAGAATCGGTGAAGAGGGAAACATTATCGCTGAGGGACGAGATCTAACAACTATTGTATTTCCAAATGCAGATTATAAGTTTTACTTGGATGCTTCAGTCAAAGAACGTGCAAAACGTAGGTTTGCTGATCTTCAAGAACAGAATGTTAATACGACTTTAGATGCAGTTGAAGCTGAAATAAGTGCCCGGGATGAGAAGGATACCTCACGGGAACACAGCCCCTTGCGCGCAGCTGAAGATGCTATACGTGTGGATACAACCGGAAAAACGATTGATGAAGTCGTAGACTTTATAGTAAAGCAAATTAATACTTAAGATGAATGTCTAAACGAAGATTAGTGTAGCAACGTCAGACTATAATATTATGTGGTATACCAACAATCAGTTCTGGTCCCCAAATCGATTGTATCGGTGGGGACATAGGATTACAAATCTATTTTGCAAAGTGATAGGGGATCTTGAAGGATATGGTGTGAATCATATTCCACGTGAAGGGGGAGTATTGATTGTTGCAAATCATATTAGTCTATTAGATCCTGTTATTATCGGTTCGGCTGCGAGTCGTGAAATTAATTATATGGCACGCAGCGATGTCTTCAATACACCGGGTTTGGGTAAACTTATAACTGCATTCAATGCATTTCCGGTTAATAGGTGGAGTGCTGACTTAGGTGCCATACGTAAAACAGTCTCACTATTGAAAGAAGGTAATGCCGTTCTGATGTTTCCAGAGGGGACACGAAGTATGGATGGGAATTTAGGAAAAGCAAGTGATGGTGCATGTTTTATTGCCCATAGGGCAAATGTGCCTACTATTCCTGTCTTTCACATAGGGGCAGAAAAGTTATTACCTCGTGGCAGTATGCGTCTTCGACGTGCAAAACTGATTGTCCGATTTGGAAAGCCAATTGATTTTTCGGGTTTAGAAGAAACTAAGGTAAAACGTGAAATGTATCAGGAGATGGGGATAAGGATGATTGATTCAATTACACAACTCCGTGATTCTCCACCTGATTAGCAAGGGTCTGCATCCCCATGAAACGGGTAAGCAACGAGAAAAACTGCATATAATTGTCTCAATTTGTTGGGTTCGCTAATATGTTTAATACATCACCTTCTTGAACCTGATATGTTTTTCCTTCCGTCCTCAACAATCCTTTACTTCTTGCTTGTATGAAACTTCCACATTCAGTCAGGTCTTTCCAGTTAATGCACTCTGAACGTATAAAACCTCGCTCAAAATCTGTATGGATCAAACCTGCTGCTTCAACAGCAGTTTGTCCATTACGGAGAGTCCATGCTCTTGCTTCTTTCTCACCTCCTGTAAAAAATGTAATTAATCCCATAAGTTGGTAAGATGTCTGTATAAACCTGTCTAATGCAGATTGACTCAATCCCATTTCGATCAAAAAAGTTTCTGCGTCATCTGGATCCAGTTGAGCGATTTCCATTTCCAATTGGGCTGCGAGAACTATTACCGCAGTCTGTTGCTGAGTTTCAAGGTCAGCAAAACGCTTGTATATGTCATCAATATCCTGTAGTTGGTCTTCACCGATGTTAAAAATAAGAAGTAGTGGTTTTTGAGATAAGAATCCGTACCCGCGTATTAATTTTTCATCGGTATCGGAAATTTCGATAGAACGCAGCGGTTTCCCATCCTCAAGGGATTGTTTATATGTTTCTAATATCCTAAATTCATTCTGATATTCAGGAGTTTTCTGATTCTTTAACAGTTTTTCTAATCTGTTGAGTCGTGCTTCAATTATTTGTAAATCTGCGAATGTAAATTCCAAATTGACAGATTCTATATCTCTTTCACCATCAACATTTCCGTCAACATGTGGAACAGATTCATCTTCAAATAATCTGACCACATGTGCAAGTGCATCAACGGTCCGAAGTTCTGCGAGAACACTCGCATTTAACTCAAGATCGTCAGGTCGATCAACATTAGTGCCCCTTGTTGATTGTGTAGCACCCCCTGCATCTATGTAATCTATAGTGGCAGGTACGGTTTTATTACACTGAAACACCTCTGTTAATGGTTCCAATCTATCATCAGGTACAGAGACAGTGCTAAGATTAAACTGTTTGTTGCTGGTGTAATCACCAACATCTGCGTTTGATTGTGCTAATAAATTAAATACTGACGTTTTACCAACGTGCGGTCTACCTACAATTCCAATTTTCATTTAGTTTACGTTTTCTTATCATTTGGTTGTGTGTTTATAACACGAAACACGGGGTATGTTTGAACCAGGATTTATATGTGAGATATTCTAATTTCTCTTGATTTTTTTGCTTGTTAAAGTGTACCAATTGGTACATTAATTTCGTTCAGTGGTACAGTTTGGTACATTGTATGTAAATATAGTCCCTGTCTGGGTTTATAGGCTTAAAAAACGGCAATTTTGAAATTAAGAAATTTAATAATTGGTACAGTTTGTATATGCTCGGAAAAAGCATGTTTTTTATAGTAATTCCATTTAATTTTAGATGCTTCATTAGAATATTGGTATTGTAAAATGTAGACATGATTGGTTCACCTATTTATTTAAATCTGTTCGTGAGATATATTATAACATAAGTGAATAATGATTGTCAAATTATATTTTACAATTTTATGGATGATTTTTCAGACTTTAAACACTACATACCCAAAACACGGTTAAAGATTGACACTATTCATTGAAAATGGTAATATATCTCAGTAGCAATTATTGTATTATTTTATATGAGGTATATCTTAAATGTCTTCAGACAAACCTAATTGGAAGCGTCATCTTACTAAAGCATTGACTATATTATTAATATTCATGGTATGTTTATCAATTTTACAATGGTTTATAATTCAAGCCCTTTTTGGGTTTGGGACGAAAATGGTAATGGAAGCTATGGTCAGACAAGCACCAGAAGGTGTAAACCGTGATGATATAGTCATGACATTTGAAAGAGTTAAAAAACGGGCACAACAAATACCTTTTAGTTTTATCACAGGTAAAATAAACCTTAGAAAAATCAAGGCTGCAGGTGACTATGCAATTGCAGCGAATTCGGATGAAAGTTGGGATGTAGAGGAAATAAATGCTCTCCTGAGTTTATTAAATGCTTCTGTCGGTTACAAACAATAAATTGAGAATTGGTTTAAATGTTAATTACACACCCATACGAAAAATTTGCTTTTGCTTATGACCAGATGATGAAGAATGTCAACTATCAAAGATGGTGTGGTTATATTGAGCTGCTATTCAAAAGATATGGATGTAGACCTAAAACAATTCTTGATGTCGCGTGTGGCACAGGTACTTTAACATTGCTCTTAGCCTCAAAAGGATACCAGATGACCGGTATAGATAGAGCAAAAGGAATGCTTGATGTTGCCCGTGAAAAAAGCGTAGAACAACAATTAGAGATAGTTTTTCATCAAGGAGACATGCTTGATTTCCAGTTAGACTGTAAGTTTGATGCTATACTATGTACCTACGATAGCATCAACTATGCTGCTAATGAAGATGAACTTACAAGTACCTTCAAGACAGTATCAAACCATCTTTCCCCAAATGGTCTATTTATTTTTGATGTTACCACTGAACGAAATATCGTAGAACATTTTCACAACAAGACTTTTTCAGAAAACCACCAAGATTATTCCTATATTTGGAAGAATAACTACTTAACTCATACAAAGTTGTGCAGAACTTTCTTGACATTTTTTATTCGTGAAGGTGATTTGTTTAGACGTTATGAAGAGGTTCACCACCAACGTATTTTTGAGGTGTCTACGGTACACGACCTTTTGAATGCAACCGGTTATAAGATGCTGAGTGCATACGATATGTATACATTTAATCGGTGGAATCGTTCCTCAGATCGTATTAATTTCACAGCACAAATTACGTAGAATTTTGTATATTCTATAAACCTTCTGCGATTAGGTCTCCTACTTCTTCAGTCGTATATCCCATACGTCCTGCCCCTAAGTCTTTTATCTTTCCATTTCCCAGTAGATTACTAATTGAGTTTTCAACTTTAGCTGCAGAATCAGCGTGTCCAAGATGGTCTAACATCATTCCTGCTGCACCGATAGCTGCGATTGGGTTGATCTGATTTTTTCCGGTATACCGTGGAGCAGAACCGTGTATTGGTTCAAACATTGCCACACTCTCTGGGTTTAAATTACCGGAAGCGGCAACTCCCATCCCACCTTGAATCATTGCCCCTAAGTCAGTGATGATGTCCCCGAACATATTACAGGTTACAATTACATCAAACCATTCTGGATTTTTCACCATCCACATAGTGGTTGCATCCACGAAGGCATATTCTTTTTTAATATCCGTATAATCTTCACCTACCTCATCAAATACACGCCGCCACAGGTCGTGTGCATAAGTAAGGACATTTGCCTTATCGCAAAGAGTTAAGGTGTTTTCCTTGTTACGTTTTCGTGTAAGTTCAAAAGCGTAACGGATACATCTTTCTACACCTTTATAGGTGTTTATCATTTCTTGGATTACTACTTCATCTTTTGTTCCACGTTTCAAATGACCACCGATACCAGAATATAAGCCTTCGGTATTTTCGCGAACAATGATGAAATCAATGTCTTCTGGTCCTTTATCCTTCAAAGGTGTTGGCACACCAGGATAGAGTTTGACGGGTCGTAGGTTAATATAGAGATCAAGTTCAAAACGGACTTTTAGTAAAATACCTTGTTCTAAAATACCCGGTTTTACATCTGGGTGTCCGATTGCTCCGAGATAAATTGCGTCAAGTTCACGTAGTTCTTCAAGTACTGAATCAGGTAATACTTCACCAGTTGCGAGATATCTGTCTCCACCGACATCGTATTCAACTGTTTCATATTTTATACCTTCCTGTGCAGCAGCAGCCCCGAAGACCTTCATTGCTTCACGTGTTACTTCGGGGCCAATTCCGTCGCCAGGGATGAGACCGATTTTATACATATATTACCTCCAATGGATTTAGTCTAATTAATGCCTCATTTTATTTTAACATATCTGGTGTGATATTGCAAATTTGGTGTGTTCTTACGGGTGTGTAAAGTTTTGAACATTGTCTATTCTATTTTTATTTTATCCGAATCACAGAATTCACAGAGGACGCAGAATACACAGAAAGGTTTTGGTATATGAATATTGTGTTCAATAGATAGGGAATTCCGTGTTTTCTGTATTTTTTCTGTGATTCTGACAGAAAACCCGTGCAAATCTTCACACATATATTCATAGAGACTATGCTATAATGATTCAATGATTTATTTAACTATTTTGGGGTAATATGTTGATAAGTGAAGAGACGTTAAAAGCAATATTTTCAAAATTCCAAGATGTCCGTATACTTGTTGTTGGGGATTATTATCTTGATGCGTATTGGTACATTGACAAAACACGTTCATCATTATCATTGGAAACACCTTGGCATAATAACCCAGTTGTTAACCAAAGTTATAGTCCTGGGGCAGCGGGTACAGTTACCAATAATCTTAAGGCATTGGGAGTTGGAACAGTCTATTCTTTGGGTGTGATCGGTGAGGATGGATTCGGTACAACGCTTCTTTCTTGTTTAGAGGAGAGAGGATGTATTACCGAATATATGTTCAAAGTATCGGATTGGGTCACCCCTACTTACCTTAAACCGATACACCGTGGGTATGAAGATGTAGCAACGGAAGGACCGCGTTTTGACATTGAAAACCAACATCGGATGCCTACGAATGTGGAAAATAAAGTATTATCTGCGCTAAATGAATGTATCTCTCAAGTAGATGGAATAATTATTGGAGATCAGATGACACATGATAACTTGGGGGTAATCACTGACCGTATTAGAGAAAAGTTGTGTGAATTAGCTCTGTCATATCCAGATAAGATATTTCTGGCAGACTCACGGACAAGAATAGGTTTATATAGAAATGTTATCATCAAACCGAATCGTTTTGAAGCACAACGCGCTGTAGTTTCAAATTGGGATGGGAAAACTGTTGATATAGATACAGCAAAACAGTGTGCTATATCACTTTCCAAACAAACACATGAACCCGTATACATAACCCTTGGTGAAGACGGAATCCTTGTCTATTACAATGAACAGTTTACACATATTTCAGGTATTGATATAAAAGAAAATACTGATCCTGTTGGTGCTGGTGATAGCGTATCTGCAGGTGTTGTTTCTACACTCTGTTCCTTAGGAAAAGAGCATGTAGTTGAATCCGCATTAGTTGGGAATTTAGTTGCCTCTATTACCGTAACTAAAATAGGAACCACAGGAACTGCATCCCCAGATGAAGTTCTGCGAAGGTATAGGAGTGTCTATGGACGTAATTGAAGCAATCACTCAAAGACGAAGCCATCGCGGTGAATATGAGAATCGTCCTATTGATGAATCTGACATGAATTGCTTAATTGAAGCGGCACGGTGGACACCTTCTCCTTTTAATGTGCAACCGTGGGAATTAATATTTATACAGGAATTAGAGGGGAAAGAGAAACTTGCAGATATGACAAAGCAAGCCATTGTGGAGCAGTTCAAGGATTCCAAGTTCTTGGATGACAATAGCGTGTGGATGTGTCTTAACGAAACAGAATGGCAAGAACGGGGTGATGGTGTTCTACTTGCTGACCATGTTTCACTTCCAAAGTTCCTTCAAGACGGAACTAACAAAATGACTGGTAGCATTCTGAAAGGGTTGCTAAAAAAAGCTAAGTCTTTGACAATTTTAGGACATTTGGGGGCAGGTAAAATCCCTGCCAATGAGATTTCAAAACAGGTGAGAGAGTCTCCACTGTTAGTCTTGATAACGATGAATACTAAGAGGCGACCACCGGGAGAAGGTGCACCTCGATGGATGTGGTTGAGTATGGGAATGTTGATACAAAATATGCTCCTTGCAGCAACTTCACTTGGAATTGGTATACAATTTGTCAGTGCCCCTTTGGAAAAGGAATCGGATCGAAATAACATACGGGAACATTTCAATATCCCTGACACACATGAGGTGATGACGTTATTGAGGTTAGGGTATGTCAGTTCGGAGGATGGAGATTCAGTTAGATTGGACTCTACTGAGTTTGTACATTTTGAGAAGGTAAAAAATCAGAATAAATGAATTGGTGAAACAGTTGTTAAATAACAATCTTATATATTCTGTTCTGCAAATAACTCTTCATTATATGCAAACAGTGCTGGAGTTCCACCGGTATGTAGGAAGATGACAGTATCATTGGAATCTAATCTTCCCTCTCTGATATGGTCAATGAGACAAGCCATTGCTTTGGAAGTATAGACAGGATCAAGTAAGATACCTTCAGTGCTTGCTACTAATTTGAGAGCAGAGATACATTCTGGAGTTAAGTATCCATACCCCTCACCGATATAATCATCTGTATTTTGTATATCAGAATCTATAACATGAGTATCAAGATTTAACATATCCGCAGCGGAATTTGCGGCATTTCTAATTCGATCAATCTTTCCTTCCCAGATAATCGGTGCAGATGCATACGGTTTTATTTTCATACCGAGTGCCTTTGTGCCGAGGACTAAACCTGCTTGTGTTCCACCTACTGATGATGTGTAAATCCAGTCTGCATCAATTCCAAGTGTTTTTTGTTGTTCATGAATTTCCGCAACACACCAAGTAAATGCAACCGCAGCGAGTGCAGTAGAACGAGGAGAAGTTACTACATAGGGTTTTAGTCCATCTGATTTTAATTTTTCTGCAAAATTCAATTTGTGTTCTTCTAATTCAGGTCCGAATGGAATATCCACGATTTCAACATCTGCCCCCGCGATATGGTCTAACAGCAAATTGCCTTGCACGATACTTTTATGGTCTCGTGCAAGACGTAGATAACAATTTAAACCAAGTTTACCACATGCAGCGGCAGTTTGTCGGCAATGATTGGATTGTGATGCAGCACCGTGTACGATTGTATCTGCACCTTGATGTACGCCTTCACCAATAGTAAAAGTCAATTGCCTGACTTTATTTCCACCGATAGCTAACCCAGAACAGTCTTCGCGTTTGATATAAATTCGTGGACCACCAAGTGCTTCAGATAGGCGTGGACATTCCTCAAGAGGAGTGGGGAAATGTCCAATATTCACTTGTGGCACCTTTGAGATGTTATGTAATAAATTTTGTGGGGTAACCACTTGTTACTCCGCTTGAACCACGACAGCATTTTGAATTATCCGTTCTCCACCTTTTATTTGTAGCCCTGGTGAAATGACTTCAACTATCGTATCGGATTCATAATCGCTGCTTCGTTTTTCTTTTGCCTCATGATATTTAGGAGAAAACTTTGTTTTACCTGGCTCAATAGGCATCAATTCGTAATCTACTAAACTAAGAAACCAATTTAATCTCGTTTGGACAGACTTCAGTGAACTGTGTTCAGCAACATTTGGAAATAGTCTGTCTCTAATGAATTCGAGCAAAAACTTTTTAAAGACCGATACTCTAACTTTTTCTGCATGTTTCTGTTCAAGTAAAGCTAACTTTTTAGAAAAGCGGCTGAGATAACTATCACAGTCTTTCTGTATATTTTCTAAATCTTTGTCAGATGCTGCAGTTCTATCTGGAAAAAGAGTTGGTGAAGGCGCATCAATACCTCTTGTCTGTTTCAGAGTTTGCTTCAGTTCTTCCTCAATCTCCTCCAGATTCTTAACTAAAGTTTCCTTAGTTTTGTTATTCTTTTTTGCATCTTTCTTCCATTCACTAATCTCGTTCACCATGAGATTCAGAAGTAGGATTGCAGTTTGTTGTTCACTCAGTGAGTCAAGGTCCCAATTGTCAAGTGATATTCCATAACCGTTATTGTAGTCAGTTTCCAACCTTTCCAGATCTGCATGAAATTTTTCATGTAAATGTTTGTTTTGCTCAATATAGTATTGCTTTTTATTAATATGAGAATTGAATCCAATTGCGCCTACTAATTGAGATAAGACACCATTTTTTTTGTTTTTTCCGTTTGATATAGAAGCAGTGCGTGGTGGTATGAAATTAGCCTGTTTCTTAGCAGCACTTTTTGGCATTGTAGGCACCTTTATTCTAAACTGAAGTTCAGTACTTACATCTGGTATATAATTGCCAATATATTGCTTGTTACTTTTTGGAATTTCGTAATCTTCAGACGGCTCTACCTCAGTAACGTCCTGTTCTATATCACTATTTGTAGTGTTCTCTTCAATGTCTACCATATCATCAGGTATATCAGAATCTGCATTTTGGATCACATCCATTACCGGATTAGCATTTACATTTTCGCTGTCTTGTATATTTTCTAATGCAGCGGCATCATTGTTTTGTGGAATTGATGAATCATTCTGAATTTCTTGTGAAACATCATCAAATGTTTGCTGTCGCTGATTATGTATTCCATCATTTTCATCATCAACGGGTGTTTCAAGTGGATGTTCAGGTGTCTGTTTTTGCGGGAAGGATTCGGATGATGTCTTAATCTCTTCCTCTGTATTGGAGTTATCAATCTGTTTTAACTCTTCTAATATTTTCTCAGTATAAGTGGCAATAGGTTCATGGTCGTCAACATAAAATGCCAACTTGTGTGAGTGTATTACCTCAGCTGGAACGACCACATCTTGTATTAATCCTGTTAATTGAAATGATGTCCAATTAACACGACCACTAAGTGGGTGCTGTTGGAACATCACGCGTAACTTTCTACCTTCTTCTCCTGTGTTTAATACACTCATGACAATGTGGGGTCCATTATGTGCAAAACTGACTTCAATACCCCGAAAACTACCAGAAACACTGTTCGCTGTCATAAGTAAGTCTCCTTTAATAAGTCTGCAATTTCAACGTCGTTTTCTTATCTTTGTATATTGTTATTTGGGATATGAAAGGGATCCGAACGGTTGAACTAACCTACCCAAAAAAGTGTATAAAAACTGTTCGGACTTTAAGGACACATACGCTGTAAGACCACAAATGTGGAAGTTATCTTACTATAGGTATATGTTAAGGAAACAAGGTGTTCGCGTATAATATCCTTCCCTATTCTATTGATTTTAACGTGACTATTTCTGATGGGTTACAGAAACACGTTTATTGATATGGTGGGTCTAACAGAAAATCATTGAAAGAGGAGATAATATCTTGATTCTATTCAGTTTAATCTCACGGAAAATAATCCTACTGTCATCATATCAAATCAAATCAATCCTAACGTCTTACAACCATTTTCCGCGTTTGATAATAATCTCCAGAAGTAAGCGTATAATAATACACACCACTTGCGACAGGTTCACCCTGCATATTCTGACCATTCCAATATGCAATGTGTTTCCCGGCTTTTTGATAACCCAATGTATGATTGAATACAAGATGTCCTTGTGAATTATAGATGGATAAAGTTGTTTGGCTATTCTTTGCAAGTGAGTATGGTATCCATGTTTCGGGGTTAAATGGATTTGGATGATTTTGAAAGAGTTGATTTGTTGGTAATGAGATTAAAGGTTTTGATTGATGAAGATTGTCAGTTGGAATTTCTTCGACTGCCAGTTTGGTTGTATCAGTGATAATTCTTAATATTTTGAGTTGGTAACTATCAGTAATATATATTGCAGTGTCATTGACTACAAGGTCAGTAGGTGAATGCAATTGTGTATAGCGGAATTGGCGAAGCATGGTGCGAGTATTAATTATTTGTAGTGAATCAATGTCAAGCAGGTAAAGATTATGTCCAATCACTTCCGCTGCGATTGGTAATCGTGTATCAGTGTATTCTCGCGTAAGCGTTGGTTGAAAAGGATTATGTATATTTATTTGTAATACACTGTTCATATTATCTAAAGCATATAGTTGATCTCCCTGAAGAACGACATTTGTTGCAGCACCTTGTGTATCAAATTGTGAAATGGGACGCGGTTGTGCTGGGTCTTCAATATCTATAATCTGAACGCCACCGTCCAGTGAAGCAATATATACATGTGATGCATTATGTGTGATTTTGTATGCTGATCCGGGTAACATTCGATTTGATACTATATGACTGCTGATAGGAGTTTTGATATTTACAACATAAAGGGATTTTGCACATAAATATGCGTAGTCTTGGATCAATGCGATATCCCATACTGGGTCTGTAGTTCGGATATGTTTAAGTTTTTCTCCTGTTTGTAGATTTATGACATCCATTCCATTTTCTAATCCCACGAATGCATGTGGCTTTCGAATTTTTACACAAAGTGTACCTTGTTCTCCATAGGAAGAGCGTATTACCTGAGAAATTTCTCCATTGTATGGATCAGTCAATTCGGCAGTTTTTAATCCACCTATCCCATTTGCAATTGCAATTGTCGTATTATCACCGTCAACTTCCACATCCAGCGAATATGCGATACCTGTAGCATTGTAATGGTTAATCCATTTTGGTATATTTGGTTGTGTTACATCTATGGTTTGGATGCCACCTTTTCCATCCGCAACATAGGCATATATTTCCTTATCTGTATCTGAATACCGTAGGGCAACATCTTCAGCATTTCCAGTAGTTGGAATTGAGGAAATCATACGCGGGGCATTTGTATTATTGACATTAACGATTTGAAGTCCAGATTGTCTGTCCGTAAGGTATAATAATTCTTGGAACAACTGAACTGATGAGACCTTTCCTGGTGTGTTTGCTTGTGATAGAAGTCTTGGTGCAATAAGATTAGCAAAATTCATTATCCGGAGATCTCCTGATGCAACAAGCGCAAAATCTCCCAATATAGTGAAATCAGTTGCGAGTATGGAAATTATCCCATTAACTGTGAACCCTCCAAGTTGATCTGGAGTCAATATGTATACACCTTGTGCATTGTCACTTAGATAGATTGTTCCATCATCTAATGTAGAGACATTTAATGGAATGCCTGCTGTTTGAAATGTACGTCTTGGATGTGGATTGTCGTGATTGCGAATATCTTGTAGATTATATATCAAGAGACCGCGCACTGTATCAAGAGCATATAAGTTCCCGTCTGCTATATAAACATCAAGTGCATCTTGTAACCCTGCGAGTGTTTTCACCCAACGAGGTGAATTTGGATGATTAACATCAATGAGATGTACACCAGATTCCCCATCTGCTATATAAACATTACCATCATCCACGGCAATGGCTTGAGCAATCCCTGGTGTTTCAATTTCACCAATATGTATTGGTGATGGGTTTAAAGAGAAGATCTCAAGTCCCCAATCACTGGCAGCAAAAGCTAAATCTTCCTGTATTACGATAGCGTAATAGTTGCTTGAAAGATGAATTTGTGTCATCGGTTCAAGTCTTGTTGATTGGTTAGGTGATACTAAGGTTATTCCTACCTTTTGTGGACTACTTATCTGTTCTGTGTTCCGATATGAAGGAAATGTAACTGTGTTGGGAAGCCACTGATTATCCAAATGAAGTCTATTTCTATCAAGTGTATTTTCTAATATATTGATTGGGTCATTTCCCTGTCCCTGTATTGCAGTATAACGGAATGACTGCGGATATTCGGAAGTAATAATTACAAGGACTTCTCCTTCATGCTTTAAATTCGAGAGTTCCATCCTATTTAAATTCTGTATATTTGGATTGTTAGGCACAGGAGCATCTGGAAAAGGTGTGATTATGGGACGGTTTCTATTCGGCTCAAAATATGCTATATTTGCATATAACTTTGATGTATTGTTTGAAATTAAAGTCAATTCAAGATTTTCAGGTAGATTTTGGAAGAGAATATATTTCACACCCCAACTATCAATAGGAATATCTGCTGAGGTAGCGGGATAATGTGTGATACGAGGTGTGGGTTTTGTTACTTTACGTCTTGGTAAGTTTTGATAACTAAGTTCCTTCCCATTTACAGGATTGTTTAACCAGTTCGCAGTAGACCAATATAGAAAGATATCAACAATGTTATTATTACCTAATGAAATATCAATCGCTGGAAGTCCGAGAGTATCTTCTGCTGCAAGTTGACGTATGAAGTCAATCCCACCATGGTTTTCGTATAGGTAAAGAAGAAACATAAATGCTGCACCATAGTAGGATTCAAAAGTGTTAGCAGTCGTCAAAGATATGCTGGGTTCTGCGAGGTAGCCGTCCACAAATAGTGTATGAACAGTTCCATAAACTCCCCATTCTGCAAGTGAAGCAATGCCCTCCTCTAACCAGCGTTGATCTGTTGTTCCGCCATTCTGATACCAGTTCACAAGATGTGCAAATTCGTGTGCGAGACTACTATAGAAGGTATGGCGTGAACGTTGTTTGAATTGATAAATATCCAAATATAATATATCTCTGCGGTTACTTGTAGGATGTGTTGGGTGTAGGTCGGTTGGTGAAAAATAACCACCGTAGTCTTTGGCAGACATATTCATTCCGACATCGTGGAACAGGATAGTTATTTTGTTGTCACGATCTAAACCCGGTTGAAATTCTGATCCCATCCAGTGATGTACTTCTGAGTATATCTTTGTGTCAAACGTATCCGCTACTGCTTCTGCTTCATTATCGGTAAGCATATCCTGAACAGTTTCGTCAATATAGATATAGCAATGTACACCTACGGCAATACATTTAGCCTTGATTGATGCTGGAGGAATATGAATGAAAAATCGGTCAATTTGTCCAATTATGGCGGGTGCTGCAGGTGCAGCTAATATACTATTTATATTTGTGTTTTTTTGTATGTTAGTTAGCGGTAAATCTTGACACAACAACGGTGTCCCACATTTCCAAGGTTCTGCGTGAAGCATGAAATTGTAACAACCTAACCAACCAACTATAAGGATAGTACAAATTCTTATTATATATTGTGAGATATGTGATGGATACTTTAGTTGAATTGTATGTTTAGACATCGGTAAATAATAGATGACACTATCAAGTATATTAACTATAATAATGTGAATTCGTGTAATATATGTATGGATTAGTATAATTATCAAACACAATTAAAATATGAATGCATACTGTTGACAAGTATTGAAAAGATAGTTATTAGATGGAAGTAAAACCTTTTGAATTCATAGAACATACAGCCGATGCTGGTATGCTTGTTCGGGGAGATACGGTTATATCCCTTTTTACCAATGCTGCACACGGTCTATTTGAAATGATCGCAGTTGTAGATACAATTGATGAAGTATCGGTAATGGATATCCATGTTCAAGTTGAAACGATTGAAGCGTTGTTTGTTGCTTGGTTAGATGAATTGATATTTAAACACGAAACGGAAGACATGTTTTTTAAACGTGCAGAGATTCTGAGTGTTAGTTCTACAGAGCTATGTGCGAAAGTTTATGGTGAACCAACAAATTACGATAAACATGTTGTATACACAGAGATTAAGGCAGTTACCTACCACCAATTATATGTCAAACAGAATCCTGAAGGTGATTGGGAGGCACAGGTGATTTTCGATTTGTAATCAAACCTGTAAAATGCATCCTTCCTTAGTCTTCATTTATTACTATTGTCTGATTCGGTTCAATATTGTTCAATTTAGTAACTTGCTCGCTCAGCCAGAATACTTCTATGGATTCAATTATCGTATCGTCTTTTATACCAAAAAATGCGGTTAATTCGCTCTGTGAACAATAACTTGATCCACTTTTTACTTTTTTTGTTTGAGTGCCACTTGAAGATTTGAGTAGTATACGTGAACCTATACCGTTGCGATTTGTCTCACTTCCGATCAGTTTTATCTTAATCCAATTATTGTTGTTTCCACCATCATTACGATATAGATGAGCAACTGCATTTGATGTGGTAACGAGTAAATCCAGGTCACCATCATTATCTATGTCCCCGTAAGCAGTCCCTCTTCCAACAACAGGTTGTGCCAAATCTTTTCCAACCATCTTAATCACATCTGTGAATGTCCCATCAGACATATTGCGAAATAGATGCGGCTGTTGTGCATAGGTAACTTCACTTTGGACTTTATTTATATCTGTCTCCACATGTCCATTTGAAGTGAAAATGTCAATGTTTCCATCAAGGTCAAAATCGAAAAAGAAGCAGCCGAATGTTAGTGTCAATAAACTTGTAGAACCCAGTTGTGCAACTGGGGCAACGTCAAAAAAGAAATCTCCTTCATTGTGGTAAAGGTTCAACATTTCATTTGAGAAATTCCCGATAAGCAGACTTTCTCGTCCGCTATTGTCGTAATCTGCAGCGTCTACACCCATTGCTCCTGTAGCAACACCTTCCTCATCATAAGCGACTGCAGTCAGCATTCCTACTTCAATAAATGTACCATCACCGTTATTCTGGTATAATTTGTTTGGTTGTGTGTCGTTTGCTTCAAATATATCTGGTAAACCGTCTTGATTGTAATCAAGAATACACACTCCTAATGATTTACTGTTTGGATCAATTATACCAGCACTACGAGATGCATCAACGAATGTTCCATCACCTCGGTTGCGAAAGAGTTTACTCGCTTGTCCTTTATATGATTCGGGTGTGCAGTACGATTTGTTCTTGCCATCAAGTGTACAAAATATATCCGTTTCAATGGACCATTCAACATAATTTGCGACGTATATGTCAAGATGACCATCCAAATTGTAATCAAACCATGCACAACTTGTTCCGAAACTTGGGTTATCAATACCTGTTTTTTCTGTGACATCAAGAAAAGTACCATCACCTCTGTTTTGGAATAGTTTGTCATTGGATAAGCATGTTAGATATATGTCGTCGTCCCCATCATTATCGTAATCAGCGACTGCAACCCCCATACCGTATACCGGTATATTTAGTCCAGCAGTTTTCGTCACATCAGTGAAAGTTCCATCCTTATTATTTCTATAGAGTGCTAAAGTCTGTCGTTTTCCAGTAGGATGTCCCTCCCAATCCATTCCATTTACGAGCAAGATGTCTTGCCATTCATCTGCATTGTAATCAAAAATTGCGCAGCCTGATCCCATAGTTTCAGGCAAATACTTCTCACCAAATGCACCATTATTATGCACAAAATCAATCCCCGCTTCTTTAGTGATTTCTGTAAATTGTAGGAGGCTTTCTGCATGAAGACACGGTGTTATCAATGGTGATCCAAGCAATATGATCCATGATACTATAGATAACATTGCCTTGAAAAAACCAGACTGAATAGAATACATCTGAGCAATAAGGGTCACCTGATTTTAAGTTTTCCCCAAGTAGTTGCAAGTTTTGCTTGTGGTTCAACGTCGCGTGGTTTTCCGGGTCCTCCATTTGGGATGTTATCACCACTTATTTCTACATCATCAAATCTTGCCCGTGCATCACCAACGACGAGTCCTGCTTGTCCACCTCTTAGAGGAGAAGGATCGACAGCAGTAAATTCAAAGTCATTTATTTTGAATTTGAGTGTTCCATCTTCAGATACAGATGCAGTAATATCGTACCAGACTTCTTTTTCTACCACAAAAGGTTGATTTACACTTCCTCCACCAGCGACACCTTTTATGATGCTAACAGAATTAGAAACGAAATAAATCATAAATAGATATCGACTACCTTCATGTCCTCTATCCTGTAGGGTTAAACCAATGTATGGTGGATCATTTCTATCGTCTTCTAACATTACTCTGCAGGAAACACTATAGAATCTCCAATCCATTTCACCAGTAAGCCAGAGACTCATAAAACCGGGGAAAAATATTTCACCAACGGCTTCTCCATCGTTTATCCACCATTTTTCGACTTGACGGTCGAGGTTAAAGATCTCCCACTCTCGTGTGATATTATCTTCAAAATCATCTCTCCATGTTCCTGCAAATGCAGGTAAGACCGTACATATTGAAAAGCATAATATAAAGAGACAATAGGTATAAGTTATTGAGTTTTTCACTGTTTGCTCCTTTATTATTGAATTATACACCGTTCTTCAGTATCCGCGAACTGACAAGAACTGTTATGTGTAAGATTATTCTTATACGTTTCCAGTTGAAGTGATGCAATCACTTGTTCACATCGGTCAACAATATTTTGAATTTCATTACTTCTGAAACTCCTACTAAAACATTGGTTTAGATCTGTATGAAAGCAATTGATCGTTATATTTGTCTGATCTGGAATATATTTATGGATTAGTAGAACGAGAAAATCCATTTCAGGTTTATAGTAATCTGAGTTATATGTTTCAGATGTAATATAATTTAATCCTATCCATTGTCCAGCATCGTCTATATATAGTCTATCAAAATTACCAGATATAATATGTCCATTTATGTCCGCATAAATATGATGGTTTATATAACTGTCTGAAGCAGAAAGTGCAGCTTTCCCAATATCTGAATTCAGAAAATTGTTTACATGTTTTCTAATTTTAGTCAGGTTTTCTGATGGAGTTAAGCCATCTGTTAAATTCGATAGACTATGCATTGCTTGTAGTATCAAATTATCAATGTGGTCTGGATTAGAACCGTGTTTAACTTTTGCAAGAACATTGCGTATAATGGCATCAATGTCTATTTCCTGTAATTCAGTATGTCTGCTGTCCATTCGTGGAAGTTGTAGAAGATGTTCAAGTTGGTAGCACAATGGACAACGCGCATAGTCTCCAAGTTCTTTTACAGAAAATGAAGAATCTATGGTAGATGGATTTAGTTGAACAATTGGAAGTTCAGGAAAGTCACCTACCTTTTTCTCATCGTTTAATTGAATATCATCATCTGTGGTATATATTTCTTTTATGATAGGTATGTTTAATTCTATGGTCTGGGCAGGTGATTTATTGTCGTTGTATATGCTATTGTCGTTGTATATGCTAACGTTTGCTTGTGTGTTATGAGAATCAGCATCCTTGTTGATACCAAAATGTTCAATGAGCCATTTTAGCAAATTGTATGGTTTATCATATCTGAGAGACCCTGAGAGGATTAACCGATCTGTTGCACGGGTTGTCCCAACATAAAAAAGACGTTTCTTTTCTGCATCATCTTTTGTAGAAGCACGTTCTTTCATCAGGTTTATTATTTCAGGTTCAGCATTAGAATATTCCTCATCTGGTTTATATGGATTGAATCCGATGCCAAGTTCCTCATCGATAAACGGTTCTCTTAACGGTTTTCCACTACGGTTTAGGTATGGGAGTATAACAACCGGAAATTGTTTTCCTTTAGCAGAATGTACAGTCATTATTTCCACAGAACCGCTTGTGTTTTCAATCGGAGCCTGTCCTTCCCGTGGTTCTTCATTGATTAATATGTCTAAAAACTCAATGAAATCAGATAATGATTGTTTATTTTCATCGCTGTCATAATCCCGTGCAAGGTCTAATAATTTTTGGTAGTTTGCCCATCTTTGCTGTCCTTGATTTCCATTATTAAGGTTACTAATTAAGCCAGTCTCATTAACGATTGTCCGTATGAGTTGGTTAATCGGCATCCGATGTGCAAACTGTAGGTGGTTTTTAATTGTAGCAATTGCTATCTTGAGTTGGTCTGAAGGTGTTTGATAATTATTTAATTCTTCCCAAAAACTTTCTCTATTTTGGAGAGAAATTTCATATAATTCGGTGTCGGAAATCCCATAAGCAGGACCTCGTAGAATTCCGATAAGTGAAGTGTCATGTTTTTTGGGTCTGTTAAGAAAGTTGAGATAGTTCCAAATATCGTATATCTCTTGTCTTTGGTAGAACCCGACTCCTCCTGTAATGAGGTGCGGAATGTTTGCACTGAGTAAGGCTTTTTCAATCTTAGGTAGGTGGCTTCTATATCGGATTAGGATTGCAATGTCTCCATACTCGATTGGACGTGGTGTTTCAGTGCCTCCATTATCTTTCTCCCAAATCTTTTCTTTATCTGAGATTAATTTATTTATATGGTGTGCAATGATTAAAGCTTCGTTTGCTTCTTCGTTATTATTTTCTCCGATGATGATTTCTATTGCCCCATCACCATCGCTAACTCTGGCTTGCGTTAGTGGTTCAAACTCCACTTCAAATTCGCTCTGCGAACCATCTCCCATTAAATTATTGAAAAATTTGTTGACGAAACCTACATTTTTTCGGAGTGAACGAAAATTTTCTGAGAGTTTGATATCCTCACCACCATTGTCAATTATTTGCTGTTTCATTCTATCAAAGACACGGACATCTGCCCCGCGAAATCCGAATATGCTCTGTTTAGGGTCACCCACAATAAATAGGTTTGCACTTTGTAACGCATTCGTCAGAAGCATAACTAAATCATATTGAATTTCGTTTGTATCTTGGAATTCATCTATCATGTAGTAATTATAACGTTCTAACAGTGTTTTTCTAATGTCCTTGCTTTTTTGTAGCAGATTACAAGTTTTCATCTGGAGATCGTCGAAATCAAGTAGACCTTGTGATAGTTTGACAGAATTGTATTCATTTAGGATATGTTCATATAGTGTCAATATATGATGGGTGGTGTCTATAAGATAGTGGTCATCTGTTTCAGAGTCATCTGCATCAGGTAGATGTGCACTTTTTATTTTTTCTGACATTGAAACAAGTAAATCTATTTCGTCCTGATAATTGGTTATATCAACACCACTTCCAATAAAATCACGTTTTGCAATATCTCCGTCACTTTTTGTAACTAAGTCTGCAATATTTTTTAGTATGGTCAATACACCTTGTGAGATTGGGTTCCGATCTGGCAACAAATCTAATTTTGAGATTAAGATTCTTACTTCGGTGACATTTTTCCCTCGTGCTTCTTCCATTATAGTGTCAAGGCAATTGATGAATTCAGTCACATCATTTTCGGTTGGTAATTCTGCGTTATAGAATTTGATCCACGCCTCAGGTATATTTCCTTCATCAGTGGAATATACATTCTGAATAAGTTGTGCAACTATATCTTGCTTGTCTATCATCATAGAGAATAGTTCAACTAAATCGGATCGGTTTTTATAACGTTGAAGTGAAACACGTAAATTATCGTAATGGACGTGGTTTGGATCCGTTGCTATCTCTCTAAGATATTTATGAATAGTTTGTTTCACCAGTAGTTTCTGGTCAATTCCTTGTATGATATTGAAATTTGCTGGAACACCTGCTTGAAACGGAAATTCTCTTAAAATACGGGAACAGAATGAGTGAATTGTTGATATTGGCGCGACGTTCATTTCCTCCAGAAAAGCTTCTTTTCCGTCTAAATCTGTGGCATCAGTTAGCTTTTTTATAATTCGCCCCTTCATCTCTGCGGCTGCTTTTTCTGTAAATGTTATAGACACAATATGACGTGGCGCGATAGACCCACGACCTTCTTTCAAAATATTGAGGTAACGGTCAACTAATACTGTCGTTTTTCCAGATCCAGCACCAGCTGTTACACAGATATGTTTGTCAATATTAAGAGCATTTTGCTGATTCGATGTTAGTTTCATTTGTTACTGATTGTTAATTGGGAGAGGAACAATGGCATCTGGAGAAATTGAGATTTTAATTGTATCTCCAGGTTTCTTTGTTTCAGTGTCAGGGTTATGTATAATTGCTTTCAGTTTCAGTGTGTCTGATATACTGAGGGCGTATTCTTCTACACTACCAAGATATGTGACAGTGTCAACCTTCGCTGTCAATTGGTTTGGTGATGTATTACCATTGAGTTGAATTGTCTCTGGACGTATAGAACAACTTACTTCTTCACCGGGAGTAAAATTATAGGATCCGCTTTCCGAATGAAGGACACCTATTGGTGTATCAATTGTAACATTACCATCAACATTCTCCTTGATGTTTCCGGAGATAAAATTTGTCTCACCTACAAAACTTGCTACGAAAGGGTTAGCAGGTTGTTGATATATTTCACGCGGTGTGCCGACTTGAACAAAAACACCATCATTCATAATAGCAATTCGGTCAGCCATAGAAATAGCCTCTACTTGGTCATGTGTTACATAGATCGTTGTAATCTTCGTGCGTCTATGAATGTTTTTGATTTCGTCGCGAAGGTTCTGACGCAATGCAGCATCCAAATTGCTAAGTGGTTCGTCAAGAAGTAAGACACTGGGTTCAATGACTAACGCACGTGCTAAAGCAATTCGTTGTTGTTGTCCACCTGACAACGTATTTACAGGTCTGTCTCTGTATTCTGCCATCTGCACCATTTCAAGGACTGAAGTGATTTTTTCTTCACGGGTTGAATTACTGAGTTTTCGTAGTCTCAGACCGTATTCTATATTTTCTGCAACAGTCATGTGTGGCCACAGTGCATAGTTTTGGAAAACCATACCCGTGTTACGTTGATGTGGTGGAACATTATTCATTTCCCTCTCACCAAATAGGAGTCGTCCAGTGTCAGGTTTGTAAAAGCCTGCTATTACACGGAGCAACGTTGATTTCCCACATCCAGACGGACCGAGAAGGAAAAAAAGTTCACCTGATTCAATAGTCAATGATATATCATTGACAGCCAATGTGGTGTCAAAAGCTTTTGTAATATGGTTTAGTTGTACACTGACTGACATATCAAAATTACCTCATGAAAAATCAGTGGATGAGACAGATATTACTGTTTTAAGATAGATTTACTTCAAAGGATGTTATGGCTGTATGTCCTTGACACATCTGAACCCTACCGTGCTTCCTGTTGTTAGATGATACCATCGATCAGAAACGCGAATGTCAGCACTACTGCCATTCCAACCACCGCCTCGTAATATACGGAAGTTTTCGTTATTAGGAGCAGTTGTTCTTCCGAAACGTGGGTTTTGTTTAGGGGATGTAGCGTACATATCTGCTTTGTATTCGTCAAAACACCATTCCCAAACATTACCAGCCATATCATATATACCGTATCCGTTTGGTGTGAAACTACCGACAGGTGCAGTCCATCTCCAAATATCTTTACCCTCTTCACCGTTGTAATTGGCATCATTGCGTGTAATTATATCACCGGATGGATACATTTTTCCAACAAGATTGCCGCGTGCTGCATATTCCCATTCCGCCTCAGTAGGTAACCTTTTGTTTGCCCATTTTGCATAAGCAACAGCATCTCGCCATGTAACGTTTACAACAGGTTCATCTGGTTGATTGAATTTACTATTGTGCCATAATGGAGGTAGTGGATATCCTGTGGCAATAACAAACTGTTGGTAGCGTGCATTTGTAACCTCATGAATGTCCAAGTAGAATGCATCAATAAAGACTTCATGAACAGGTAACTCATCATCATCACCTATGATAACATCGTGGTGATTACCCATCAGAAATGATCCAGATGGTATTAACTTCATTTCTGCGTTGTCAATGTAAGATATTATTTGTTCAGGTAATACAATTGGGTCATCGGTGTTCTGAGAAGTCTCCGTGCATCCACATAACATACAAAGTAAAATGATTAATATACACCACATTATGATTCTACTATGAATTTACTAACTTTGATGTAATCTCTTCTGCTGTCTGGATCAGCAATTTCTGTTCTTCTTCATAAAGTGTTCGGACATCAAACCATAATTGATCAGTTTCAATCCGACCGATGACGGGTGTGTTGGCGTGTCTGAAATGTTCTGAAAGTCTTTCTGCAGAAACTGTTTGTGGTGTAAGCACAACTGCCTTACTTGCTAATGTTTCTACGGGTAGAGATCCGCTACCAATTTCAGATTGAGTTTCAGATACTTCAATTGTAACAATGTTCTCAAATATAACCTGCAGTCTGTCTGCAATATATTCAGCAGTATTTTGTAATTCGTCAATAGATCGAGTATACCGTTGAATCATAGGGAAATGTTCTGTGAGTGCGTCATGATACTGGTATGCTTGTAGCGTAGCAGAAAGTGCGGCTATAGTCAGTTTATCTATACGTAACGCACGCATCAAAGGATTCTTACGTATGCGATGTATCCACTTCTCTTTTCCTACGATTATTCCCGCTTGGGGACCGCCAAGTAACTTGTCACCACTAAATGTCACAATGTCCACACCGCATGAAATTCTTTCTGCGACAACCGGTTCATAAGGTAGTCCATATTGTGAAAGATCTATCAATGCACCACTACCTAAATCCTCCATAGTTGTGATGCCGCGTTCTGTACCGAGTTCAGTCAATTCATGCATTTCAGGTGTTGAGGTAAAACCGAATATCTTATAATTACTTGGGTGTACTTTTAGTATGAGTGCAGTGTTTTCATTTATTGCATCTGCATAATCACGTAGGTGTGTGCGATTGGTTGTTCCTACCTCTCTCAAAATTGCACCGCTGGCTGCCATGACATCTGGAATGCGGAATGCACCACCAATTTCAATTAACTCACCACGTGAAACGATTACCTCTTTATCTTTCGCAACGGTTTGTAATGCAATTAATACTGCGGCTGCATTGTTATTAACAACGGTTGATGCTTCACAACCGGTCAATTGTTGCAGGAGCGGTTCGGTTATCCTGTCACGGTGTCCCCGTTTACCAGTCTCAAGGTCATATTCAAGATTGACATAATTCTGTGCAGCATTTAACAGACTATCACACGCAGATGGTGACAGTAGAGACCGACCAAGGTTTGTATGTGTTACAGTTCCAGTAGCGTTGATGACTTTTCTGAGTGGCGGACGTGTTGTATCTTGAATTCGTTGTAGTGCTAATTCTGCATATTCAGATAAATCGGGTAGTTTCAGGTCAGTATCTCCCTTCAATATTTCATCACGTAAATCTGAGACAATTGACCTTAATACCTGTCTTACAAGTGACCGTGAGTAAGTTGACAGTAAATTTTGTATTTCTGGTAAGGTAAGTAAATTATCAATTTTAGGAATCTGTCGTAGCGGATTATTACCAGATTTTTCTTGTTGATCTTTTGAATTCAATATCTTTATCCAATGGAAGTAATATACGATTTATGTATCAATAAATTGGTTACAGTATTGTGAATTTTATCAGATTAGACATCAAAAGTCAAATGAAGTTCAGGATTATTATCTTATAGGTATATAAATATTTTTCATCACCTAAACCAACTTTCATGCTGGGCATGCTTATTTTCTCGATTCTGGCAAAAGACTGAAACTGACGACTGAAAACTACATAAAACATATTGGATATATATTGTTCCAAAATCCACAACCCCTTCCAACTCTCAACAACACGTGATATAATACTATCACTATGAAAAACAAAACCACATACAAACCCAACATAACCGCATTCGTAGGTCGGAGCGAGCGTAGCGACCTCCGACATCTTACATTCTGTAGAACCGACCTCCGACAAATAGCCAAAAACAAAAGATACAGTTTTTCAAGTTTTTTATTACACAGTAAACCGGTGAAAATAACCCATAAACCCAGTCAGGTCCAACAACCAGACCACAACACAGTAAAGATACAGTTATGTGAAAAAAGGCACAAAACTGTATCTTTTTAAAACGGAGGAAAATAACACAATTCGTAGGTCGGAGCAAGCGAAGCGACCTCCGACATCTTACATTTTGTAGAATCGACCTCCGACAGTATATTAACTCAAGTTGCTACATAATGTAGCACAATCTGTTAGATTGTGTCCGAATAGGCGCAAACGAACAGTTTGGCTACAATATTTTTGAGAATAATGCCCTTTTTTCATTAAAACAGTATCCGCATATCTAAAATTTTGTAGGTAGCAACTTGAGTTATATTAGACAATTCAAAATGGCTGAAAAACAGACAAAATCAAGCAGAACAAAGGTTACCGTTTTTCTTTTTTTTTACATTCAAAAAAACCGATGAAAACAACCCATAAACCCAGACAGGAACTAAAACCAGTGAAAAATACTAAAAGTTACCGTTATGCAGAAATTAGACACAAAACGGTAACCTTTTTATACGAAAGAAAAATCCAATGAAAATACAAGACAACAATTCGCAGTCAAATATGATGTCCGAAGTCTTGTGCATGGTGTTTCCATTCCTTTCTTTATACAAAAAACTTTACACACCCTTATCTTATCGGTATTTTGACATCTTGAATTACGTGTGATATAATAAAGTGATGAAAAAATCAGTTATTCTTTCAATGTATTGCTTGCTTTAAAAGGTAGAAATAAAATTTACACAATTTTCAGAGGAAAAAGAAACAAATGCGTCAAACCGCAGACATACTCATTGAAGCATTGCCATATATCCGACGATTTTCCAATCGTAGAATTGTAATAAAATATGGTGGCGCAGCTATGGAGGATGAATCTCTTGTCCATTCAGTTATGGAAGACATCGTTTACATGAAATATGTAGGGATGCGTCCTATCGTTATACATGGTGGCGGTCCAAAAATCAGTGCATGGATGAATAGAATTGGAAAGGAAGCAGAATTTGTACAAGGTTTACGTGTTACCGATACAGAAACAGTGGAAATCGCAGAAATGGTTCTTGCTGGGACAATTAACAAAGGTATAGTCGCGCATATTAATCAGCATGGTGGGCAAGCAATTGGTTTGTGTGGTAAAGATGCAAATTTAATAGTTGCAGAAAAATATACACCTACAATAACTGATGAGGATGGTAACGAGACCTCGGTAGACATTGGATTTGTTGGCAGCATTATAGGAGTAAACACAAGACCGATCATCACGCTTGATGAGGCTGGATATATTCCTGTTATTGCTCCCAACGGGACAGGCGTTGACGGTGAAACTTATAACATAAATGCAGATACAATGGCGGGAGAAATTGCTTCTGCACTGCAGGCAGAAAAATTTATCCTTCTCACTGATACTCGTGGAATCTGCAGGGAGGTTGAGGATACTTCTACTCTTATTCCTACTATTCAGATGCGTGATATAAAAGGACTTATTGAGGAAGGTGTTATTACAGGTGGGATGATACCGAAAATTGAAGCATGTGAAAAAGCATTATTAGGTGGTGTAGCAAAAACTCATGTGATTGATGGAAGAATACCACATTCGTTACTGCTTGAAGTGTTAACTGAAGGTGGAATTGGAACGGAAATAATCAGATAAAGGGTAGACAACATCATGGAACAACGAAAAAAAATCGCGGCAATAAATACTGTTTACTTTCCTAACTCTCATGCAGATGTGATAGTTACAAAATATATGGCTGGATATCCTACAGATGAAGGGCATCGCGCACCCCGCGTTGAATTGACATCAATCTATCTGGATCAGATTGAAGCCCGTGATATTGGAGTCGGATTAGCAGAAGAGCATAAAGTTCCAATATATGCAAGTATTCGTCAAGCATTGACACGTGGAGAAAGTGATCTTACTGTTGATGGTGTACTACTAATCGGTGAACATGGTGAGTATCCTCATAACGAATTTGGTCAACATATGTATCCGCGTAAATATATGTTTGAACAGATATGCGGTGTATTTGCATCAAGTGGAAGATCAGTACCTGTCTTTTGTGATAAACATCTTTCATACAATTGGGAAGATGCCTACTGGATGTACTTACGTGCAAAGGAACTTAATATACCTTTCATGGCTGGTTCATCATTACCTCTCTGTTGGCGACAGCCATTTTTAGAACATTCATTGGACACACCCTTGGAATCTGCTATTAGCATAGGGTATGGCGGTGTTGAGTCTTATGGATTCCATGCTTTAGAAACGTTACAATGTATGATTGAACGACGTCAAGGTGGAGAGTCAGGTGTCGTTGCTGTTCAATGTATTGAAGGAGATGCAGTATGGAATGCTGCTGCATCTGGAGAATGGTCACTGGAATTGGCTGAAGCAGCATGTGCAAAAATAAAAAATCGTCCAGAGAGTTCTATTGTTGAAGGATGTCCAAATCCGATCTTATTTCTGATTGAGCATCGCGATGGGTTCCGTTCTGCTGTATTGATGTTAAACGGTTATGTCACTGATTTTGCTTATGCTGGTAAAATTGGAAATGAGATTAATGCTACAGAATTCTATTTACAGAATGAGGTACCGTATGCACATTTTAGTTATTTGAGTCTCAACATAGAGGAGATGTTTGTTACTGGTGTTCCACAATATCCTGTTGAACGTACCCTATTGACTACAGGTGTTCTTGATGCAATAATGCACTCGCGTGCACAAAATTATACCAGACTGGAAACCCCTCACCTTGCAGAAATTGCTTATCAATCCTATCAAAAAACACCTATCCGACCCACAGCACCACGTCCCGAGGGTGCTACGTTAGAATAAATAGACTGAAATAGTCTACAATTTCGCATTATTAATACATACTATTGAATACCTAAATAACTTGGGAGATAGAATGAAACCACATATCACTATCATTACACTTGGTGTTGAAGACTTACAACGTGCTGTTGATTTTTACCATAAAGGGTTAGGTTTCCCGCTTATGGATGATTCTGAGAGCATTGCATTCTTTAAGTTGGATGGAATCATACTTGGACTTTATCCCCGAGACAAACTTGCTGAGGATATTACTATCTCATCTGAAGGAACAGGATTTCAAGGGTTTACACTTGCACATAATGTTGATTCTCCTGAAGAAGTTGACAGAACATTAGCTGAAGCAGTAGAAGCAGGAGCGGAACTTGTTAAACCTGGACAAAAGGTATTTTGGGGAGGATATTCGGGATACTTTAAAGACCCAGACGGATTTTATTGGGAAGTCGCACATAATCCCTTTTTCTAATGTAAATTAAAACTCTATAATGGAGTATCTAACATAGATCGGAGCAAATAGTAAATGGATAAACTTAGAATTGCGTTTATTGGTTGTGGTGGAATGTCATCAATTTTACAACAGTGTATTCCGCTGATACCGGAATTTGATTTTGTCGCTACGTGTGACCTTGTTGAAGATAAAGCAAAGTCAAATGCTCGTAGATTTGGTGCGCTTCGCCATTATACGGATTACAATGAAATGTTCAAGAACGAAGATTTATATGCTGTTGCTGTTGTTGGTAGACCAGAAGATAAAATGCACCGAGACATCGGCATTGAGTGTTTGGAACAAGGATACCATATCTATACAGAAAAACCACCTGCGACTACTTCCGAAGGTGCTAAGATGTTGGTTGATGTGTCTAAAGAGGTTGGAAAAACAGGTATGGTGGGTACAATGTGGCGGCATGCACCTGCACATCAGATAGCGAAACGTTTGATAAACGAAGACGATTTTGGAACTGCATGTCAATACCATACACGTTATCTTGCGCCAGGTCCACGTCTCAGTGAAGCAGGATCTCCATTTGCTTGGCCATTCATGCTTGATCAGGTAATACATCCTACTGACTGTATGCGTTTCTTTATGGGACAAGTCACTGAAGTGTACGCAAGGGGAACGATTGATGCTCCTACAAGTAGTGTCTCAATATCCGTTAACTTAGAATATGAAAACGGTGGTATCGGTACTATGACGCTCGGAACTGGACCGGTATTAGAATCGATGGTATTTATCAAAGGCACGAACAATCAAGCGATTCAGGTGTTCGAAACCAGAAAGTTACGTCGTTATCGTGTACCTACATGGCTTGACAGTGGTGGCGGGTATATTGATACACCAACTGAAGAATGGGATCTTAATTCTGCATACCACGGTATAAGTAGACCTGGTTATCTTGAAGAGATGCAGCATTGGGCACAATCGCTGCAAGCAGGGACACAATCTCACTCAAGTCTTGAAGATGCATATCAAAACATGCGTGTTTTAGAGGCAATAAGTGATAGTATTGTATCAGGTGAAATTGTAAGAATTCCAGCATGACAATTAGGCATTTTCCAGAAGTGAATTGGTCACAACGTGTAAAAGATATACAAATACGTCAGTTCTACCGATATGTACGAAAAAATGCCTTTTATGTAATCTTGTATATTACGGAAAGCAACCTTTCTTGAAAATCCGGGTGTTGATTGTGTCTAATATTACGTTCATACTTGAAATGGAGAAAAGATTTTGGAAAAAGTAAGAATCGCATTTATTGGTTGTGGAAGGATGTCATCGAGATTACAACAGTGCATTCCAATGATACCAGAATTTGAATTCGTGGCTACGTGCGACCTTGTTGAGGGTAAAGCGAAGTCAAATGTTCGTAAATTTGGTGCGCTTCGTCATTATACCGATTACAATGAAATGTTCAAGAATGAAGATTTATATGCTGTTGCTATTGTTGGTAGACCAGACCAAATGCATCGTGACATCGGCATTGAGTGTTTGAAACAAGGATATCATATCTATACAGAAAAGCCTCCTGCATCTACTTCCGATGGTGCAAAAATGTTGGCTGATGTATCTAAAGAGGTTGGAAAAACAGGTATGGTGGGTACAATGTGGAGACATGCACCTGCACATCAGATAGCAAAACGTTTGATAGAAGAAGACGACTTTGTGGCTGTATGTCAATACCATACACGTTATCTTGCGCCAGGTCCACGTCTCAGTGAAGCAGGTTCTCCATTTGCTTGGCCATTCATGCTTGACCAAGTAATTCATCCCACAGACGGTATGCGTTTCTTTATGGGACAAGTGACTGATGTATATGCAAAAGGAACGATAGATGCTCCCACAAAAAGTGTTTCTATAACGGTAAACTTAGGTTATGAAAACGGGGCAATTGGAACTATGACACTTGGAACGGGACCGGTATTAGAAGCAATGGTATTCATCAAAGGCACAAACAATCAAGCGATTCAGGTGTTCGAAACACGGAAGTTGCGTCGCTATCGTGTGCCTACATGGCTTAACAGTGGTGGCGGGTATATTGATACGCCAACTGAAGAATGGAATCTTAATTCTGCATACCACGGTATAAACAGACCTGGTTATCTTGAAGAGATGCAGCATTGGGCACAATCGTTGCAAGCAGGGACACAACCTCACTCAAGTCTTGAAGATGCATATCAAAACATGCGTGTTTTGGATGCTATTAGCCAAAGTGTTGAAACTGGTGAAGTTGTAAGAATACCAGCATGACTTTTAGATGATTTAATGATATGAATTGGTCACCGCGTATAAAACCTATACAAATACGTCGACTCTACCGTTATGCACGGATTGGTATCTATGATGAAATGTTGTTGCACGATGTTGGCTGGGAACTGTTTGCCCGTTGTTCAGATATCGCAACTGTCGCTGATGTTTACCGAGAGGGACGTGTGCCTTGTCCCTTGTGCAATACTAAGATAACGAGAAAGATTGATCCGTTGTTTAGTTCAGGTGAAGGTGGAACTCGCGAAGACTGGTTTCACTGCCCTCATTGTGTAGAAAGACTTCTATGGCGTGATTGTCGACTAAACCTACGTGAAACCCCACGCTGTTTTAGTTGCTATGGTATACTTAAGATAACTGATGTATTACAATGCTCTTGCGGTAAATCTTGGAAACAACAAGCATACAATCAATCTGTGAGAACTCGTGTTCGATTACCGTGTCCTCACTGTCATAATCTTGTTCGCAGACCTCCTGCCCCTGAACAATCTCGAAGGGCTAATATTCGTCAGACTAATCCAGAACTACAATGTCCGAAGTGTCAAGCAGCAGCGGTGCATATCTCTGGAAACATAGAATGCACCAGTTGTGGTTATAAACGGAAATGGCGTGATTATCGTAAGAGTTTGAAGAAGAAGGACGAAAAACTTGAGTGTTCAAGTTGTGGTTATTCATTCAAGTGGCAAGCATGGCGAAAAAGCACAAGTTCGTTGAGAACTGGTAACCCAAAACCCGCCCGAGATTTCGTCAAGAATTGGCTCAGGTGTTATACACCACAGCAGCGAATGATACAGATTGATACTTTACTTCAGACTTTGCACGGAAGAGGACCATTGGCACCATTGTTTATTGATAGTGGTGAGAAAAAAATCCGTCAAATGCTTGATGATTTGGCAACATAGACTGCAGTAATACCTATATTTGGATTTTCTATCAAATAATGTTGAGAACAGTTTCTCTGTCGTGTATAATTTGAAATATGAGATCTGAATTGTCTACGGAGATTGCTAAATGGATGAGATAAAAGAACTGCGCGTATCAAATGATGCTATGAACGATCCGATAGAGTTACGCTCGCGGATGTCAGAGGCTGGGTATCTTTTCTTCAAAAAACTGCAAGACCCTGATAAACTCTTAGCATTACGACGAGAGATGCTAACTACAATGCAAAAAGGTGGATGGATCGTATCGGGTACTGATCCTATGGATGGTATCGCTGATATCTCCACGCAGTGCACCGAGGGTGATCCTGAGTATACCGATGTCTACCATGAAGTGTATAAACTTCAAACATTTCACCGTTCCGGACATTGGGATGAAGTAGTAGATATGATTGGAAAAATCCTTGGAAGAGAAGTGCTACCGCATCCTCAGAAAATTGCGCGACTTTGGTATCCGAAGTATACAGCGCATACAACACCAATACATCAAGATTTCGTCCACTTTCAAGGCAATTTCCAGACCTACACCAGTTGGACACCAGTTGGTGATTGCCCTATAGAGTTAGGAGGATTAGCAGTAATGCCCGGTTCTCATAAAGTTAATAAGGTTATGGAACATCACTTCTCACTTGGTGCTGGTGGATTATGTGTGAACACTGACGAGTTGTCAGGTGAATGGCACTCTACAAATTACGAAATTGGGGATACACTGATTTTTCCTGCATTGACCATCCACAAGGCACTTCCAAATCTTACAGAAGATCGTCTGCGCGTATCACTTGACAATCGCTATCAAGCAGTTGATGACCCAATCGCAGAACATATGTTAGAACCACATCTGAACATCTTCAACTCGTTGAAATGGGAAAATGTGTATGAGAATTGGGAATCGGACGAACTAAAGTATTACTGGAAAAACCTTGACCTTACAGTCATTCCAAGAGATTTCAGTTTTGGAAACAAAGGTTTTGAGGAAGCATTGGAATTAGCGAAAGATGGTAACGATAGTGCGGTCTACCAGTTGAACCGAATTATCAAACGTGACCCAACAACCGATATGGCAAAAAGAGCGTCTGAGGTATTACAAAAAGCAACCATAGATACATCAGAAGCTCAACTATAGAAACAAATAATTATTGTATATTCATCTATATATGTACACACAAAATTGAAACAGTGATTAAAACGACAATAAGACAATACACATGTATCTGGTGCTAAACTAAAATAGGTTGAACATATCAATTATGATATTTTCTTCATCAATATTTTATGTTTGGTGCCAGTTTTTTTATATGAAATAAAAATCAGAGGATAAAAATGATACACTTTGCTCGTAATTTCATTCTAATGAATTGCTGTGTATTCTTTATTATGTTTGTGAATCTAAACGTGCATTCACAGACGATCGCAGCAAAAAAGGTTGAAAATGTTCCAGTTGTTGATGGAAAACTGGATGATAGTCCATGGTTACAAATTACACCAATTGAGGAGTTTATGGTAGCAGAATTGAAAACTACAGTTCCTGATAAAACGCAAGTTTTCATTGTATATAACGATTCTGCAATTTACATCAGTTTTCGTTGTATTCAAGACAAATCTACTATCATTGCCAATCAAACACGAAAAGATGGGAGTTTTAAATTTGAAGATCATGTAGCGGTTTATCTTGATACATATCTTGATAAACAACGCACATACAGATTTGCGGTTAATCCTCTTGGGACACAACTTGATGAAAAACAGGGAGATCTTGGTTGGGATGGAGAATGGAGTGCTGCTGCAGTCACTGAGGAATCTTCTTGGACTGTTGAGATGAAAATCCCATACCAAATACTTGACATGCCGCGTTCAGAAAAACAAACATGGGGGTTAAATTTAGTGCGTCGACATCAGAGTGTGGATAGAACAAGCACATGGGCAGACACTGGTGTCAACGTTTCTGAAGCTAATAGATTTGGAAGTTTGACAGATATTGAAATAAACCCAAAAAACATTACAAAGAAATTTGAAGTGGGTGCTTATCTTTCAGCAAAAATGGATGACATTTCAAAGTTTGATAAATTGACAGACAGATTAACACCTGCAATAGGTGTAGATGCATCGTATAAAATAACAACAAGTACATCTATTATAGGTACCCTCAATCCAGATTTCAGCCATATTGAGTCTGAAGTTCAAGGTATTGTTCTGTCAGACCTTGAGCAACGTTTGACTGATCGAAGACCCTTTTTTCAAGAAGATGGAAGAATATTTAGAGCACCAATCTCTCTGTTTTACAGTCGTCGTATTGGTGAAATAGATTACGGTGCGAAACTAATAGGCAAGACTGGTAGAGCTACATACGGATTGATGAATGTCATAGAAACAGAAGATGGAAGTCATAATATATTAGCACGCGGTTTGTGGGATGCTGGAAATTCCTCATCAATTGGTGCATTTGTCGCATCAAAGGAATATAGCGGTTTCTATAATCGTTCAGCTGCGGTTGATACGAGAATACGTCTACCCAAAGACTTTAACATAATAGCAAATTATGCAGGTAATTGGGAAATAGATCAAGACAATCGGCGTGCTATATTGGCAGAGATCAATCGTAGAGGCAACCCAATAATTAGCCTTGCGTATAGAGATATATCTTCTGGATTCAATCCTGTCAATGGATTAGTTCGTTTAACGAACATAAGACAACCAAGTTTCTGGGGGGTATACAGCATTCCATTTGAAGAAGGTATGTTGCAAACTATAAAGTTTGAATCTGTCCAAAAAGTGACCTGGGATCACGATGGTGTAAGAACACGAGGTGATCATTTTCAACTGGTACAATTTGATATCGGTGAGAAATATCAAACAGGATTATTTTACAGAAATTGGTCTTATGATATTCACAATAATTGGGTAGTTGCAGCACAAACAGTGTATAACCGACAAAAACCTGATCGTATTTTTGTTGTCTGTCAATATGGCGAATTTGAGGGTGCAAAAGCAACATTTGTTACGACTGCTATGAACCTAATACCATTTAAGATTTTGTCTATTGGCATTGAAGGAGAGAATCTTTGGCAGACATTTCCTGATGGAGAAAGTACATACAAATTTTCTCTGCGTTCAAGTGCAAATTTTGAGATTGGCAGAGAGAAATGGATTACATTCAGATTACGTTCAGGAGGTGACCACAAACCAAATCTGAATGCAGTTTTCAAATACATGTTCATTGAAGACTTTGTTCTGTATCTCGTCTATGGGGATCAAGATGCAGAACAGACTGTAAACCAACTATTCGCAAAAATTGCTTATACTTGGTAAGTATCCAAACTGAATTAGATTTACATAATTAGCGCGGTATATTCAATAGAAATGTTGAATCATATCGCGCATATTCCTTTATATCAGATTACAGTTTTGATAAGACTTTTTCATATTCGAAAGTCCAATCGACAAGTTTGTAACCACAGTTACTGTAAAAGAGTAATGCGCGGTAATTCTCCCAATCCGTACTAATTGCTGCATGACGGTATCCGATTTTGTGCATCTCTTGAAGTGTAGACTGTAGCAGGAATTTTCCCAAACCTTGCCCTTGGAAGTCATCTTCAATTCCGAGCCAAACGGTATGTAACCAATCCTGTGCATCAGGATGACTTGAAAACTCACCACTGCTAACAGAATCACACTCACCGATTTCTTTGTTATCTTGGTATGCTTTAACAATACAGTTTGGACGTTGCCCCTCTCCCTGTTTCCAATCAACAGAAAGTGTCACCGGTATACCCGAAGGATTTGGTTCAACAGTGTAGTCCTTCCAGTCCAAGAATACCTCGCCATCACTACGGTGATAACCGTTGAATCCTAAAAGTGCATGAATATGATCAAGAGAAACGGATAAATAGGCATGTTCAAAATGAAAGAACCGATATCGGTCATTTTCAGAAAATGCAAAGATGCGTGTGACATTATATGACTTTAGGTATTCCTCTGCTTTTTCAAGCAAGGTTTGACCTGCATTTCTGTAACCGCGTTCGTATCCTAAAAATTTGATAAAACCTACATCCTCTTCTTCATTTTCCGATTTTAGACTTATACCGACGTGTATGAATGCCTGTACATTATCCTCAGAAATCGCTACAAATGCTTTTTCACCAAAAAGTCCTCCTTCACTTCTATTATATTTATCCGTGTCAACATTCTGCATCACAAGTGCAAAATCCTTCTGATTAACGGGGTAGCAAAACGGCACCTCCGCAGTCAGACGATTGTAAAACTGTGTTAATGGTGTGAGTATATCGGGTGTATATTGAATAATATCCATTTGATTTCTCTATTTACTGTTGTGGTACTTCCCATAGCAAAATAGTTCCGTCAAAACTTGCAGTGGCAAATGTTGTTCCATCGGGACTAAAAGCTCCTGCATTTACCCTCCAATTATGTCCAGAAAGATATAGTTTTAACTTCCCTGTTTCATAATCCCAAAGTCGTATACCACCCATTTCACCGCCATCTGCTACAAACTTGCCGTCAGATGACATATCAACGAATTTTGTCATAATGTTAGGAATACGTCTAAATCCTTGCATATTATCACCAAAATCTACAAGTTCTTTATGTTTTCCTGTTTCAAGATTCCAGCACTGAATACCAAACCCAGTACTAATTATAGTATTCCCATCAGGAGAATATGTAATGGAAAAACCGTTTCGGTTCTTTTTTGGTAGTGTATATATTTGTTTACCAGTAGAAACATGCCAAAGACGGATAACTCCATTAAAACCACCACTTGCTAATGTCCTCCCATCAGGTGAAAAAGCAACAGAAAAAACACGTCCATCGTCCTCTTTGAGAGTATGGATTTCCTCACCTGTTGTTACATCCCACAAACGGATCGTTTGGTCATGTCCTGCACTTGCTATGAACTTACTGTTCGGAGAAAAAGCGACCGATTGAATATCATCCGTATGTCCGGTAAGTGTCATGACCTGTTCTCTGGTGTCAGCATCCCATAAGTTTATTGTCTTATCCCAACTTGCACTTGCAATTAGCTGATTGTCTGGAGAAAATGCGATAGAATTTACACCTTCTTTATGTCCATCAATTGTGAATATGTGTTTTCTTGAGTCTACATCCCATAACCAAATTTCACTACCACAAGTACTTGCAATTGTTTTCCCATTAGGAGAATATGCTATTGTACGGATACCGTTCGAATGACCTTTAATTGTTAGCGTATGTTGACCAGTTTTTGTATCCCAAAAATCAATTCCATCATACCAATCCATACTGGCAAAAGTCTTACCATCAGGGGAATATACAACTTTGTATATACCGTTCGGATCTGCTGGAAGCGTTTGCTTCCGTTGTCCGGTTTCAATATTCCAGATCACGATTTGCCCTCCGCCACTACTCACAAGGTTTTGTCCATCAGGACTAAACATAACGGATCTGATCTTACCTAAATGTCCTTGAAGAGGTCCTTGTTCTTGTAAGTCAAGCGTTTTAATATGCCGTCCGGTATCGGTATCCCATAAACGAACAGTTTTATCATAACTTCCACTCGCTACCATCTTGCCGTCAGGTGAGAATGCAACTGATTTAACCCATTCTTTATGACCAGTAAGGACTTTCTTTTCTTCTCCTGTATTTGCATCCCATAGCCGTACTGTATGATCAACACTTCCACTTACGATGGTATTGCTATCAGGTGAAAAAGCGACGGAATATATAGACTTTTTATGACCGTCAAGGGTGTGTTTAGGTTTACCGGTGGCTAAATCCCACAAGCGGATGGTGTTATCATTTCCTGCACTTACAAGCAAAAGACCGTCAGGAGAAAATGCAATGGAATGGACATCAGATGAATGTCCGCGTAGGACTGCTGTCTGTTTTCCAGTAATGATATCATACAATCGAATTGAGTTATCTCCATTCCCGCCTCCTGCTGCTACTGTTGACCAATCCGGAGAAAAAGCAACTGCACGGGTAACATTCTTTTGTCCAGAAAATAGGGAAACCTCAGTTCCTGTATTTGTATCATAGAACCAAACACCTATACTACTTGCGACTGCTATCTGTGTGCCATTGGGGGAATATGCTATATCATTGACAAACCCTTTACCAAGACGTGCAATAGCATGTTCAGGTAAATTGAATTTAGTATAATCCTGTGCAAAAGCATTGGGGAAAAACAGTAACAGCAGCATTGATACAGAAATGATTGTATGGAATATAGTTTTCATCTTGTTAATCTCCTTATTGTATCGTGCGTTCGGTATAGGACTTGTAGGTTGGGTTTCGTGCCTCATCCCAACCTACAATCTCATTCTGTAATGTAGTTGCTTCTATATTTTGTGTTGGATTGCATGTATCTCCGATTATTTGTCAGAATCACAGAAGACACAGAGAACACGGAAGATACAGCATTTCTCTATTCTGCCCAAATGCTAATCTTTAGAAAACAATCTTGAAAAACCATTGTCCCTTTCCGTGCTCTACGTTCTCTGTGCTTTATGTGATTCTGATAGAAACTTATGCTAAGACTTTACACACCGATAATTAACGCTACCATTTGTCGAAATTCTGCTTGAATTATTCTGTTGTAAAATTGTGTTAATGGTTTATAATTACTTGTGTATATTGGACAATTTTCATCTGTTTCAAATGTTTTCTATTATGGGACCTCCCATAATAGGATTGTACCATCCCAACTACAACTTGCAAGGGTCCGACTATCTGGAGAGAATGCGATTGATTCGGCTATCCATTTATGTCCAGAATAGACACGTTTTAGTCTTCCATTTTTGGCATCCCATAATCGGATACGATAGTCTTCACCTAAACCAGCAAGTGTTTTACCATCTGGGGAATATGCTACGACATTAGCAATCTGTTCATGCCATTTAAGTGGGGGTTTGTGTTTTCCTAATTTAATAGCAGATAAGACTTTATCTGCTGTTGTTGAATGTTGATCAATGGTCAGTTTAATATCACCAGTCTTTGCATCTCTTAAATCAATATTTTTTCCACCACAGGCGATCAATGTCCCATCTGGAGAATAGGAAATATCACTACCATTTGCGGCATTTGGTATAGTAAATATGTTTTCACCAGTTTCAATATCCCACAAACTAATAAATCCATTATAGCCACAACTTGCTATGGTTAAGCCGTCAGGTGAAAAGGATATTGATCCAACAGAACCTTCTTGTTCAAGAAAAGTCTGTATCTGTTCTCCTGTGACAATATTCCACAAGACGATTTTCTTGTCATTTCCTGCACTTGCTAAAGTCCAACCATCTGGAGAAAAAGCCACGGATTTAGTGCCACCCTTATGAGCTGTAGTCGTCCACTCAATTTCCTGTGTGGATGTATTCCATACCTGCATCATACCGTTTCCACCACCAACCACGAGTGTCCTATTATTGGGTGAATATGCTAATGAAAGTATATTCGTTGGGATTTCCTTAAGAGTCAACTTCTTCCGGTTTGTTTCTGTATCCCACACCTCAATGGAAGATCGACCTGCACCTGCTATCGTTTTTCCATCTGGAGAATATGCAACTGAATCAAGTATATCGTCATGTCCGTATATTGTCAGTTTGTGTTTTCCTGTATCTGCATTCCAAGACTTTATTTCACCACCCCAACTCATACTGAAAAGTGTGTTTCCATCAGGAGAAAACATTATTTTCCTGACCGATCCATCATGTGCAGGTATGGTTAGTAGTTGTTTCCCAGTCGCTGAATTCAAAAGTAGTATGTTACCGTGAGTGGTATTTCCACAAGCGAGAGAGTGACCATCTGGACTAAATGCAACAGAAGAAATTCTATCCGTAAATTCCGAAAAGGTATGTATGAGTTGTCCAGTATCTGTATCCCATAGACGAACAGTTTTATCACGACTACCACTTGCGATTACATTATTGTTTGGAGAAAATGATATTGAAAGCACCCTATCTGTATGCCCCTCACAATTTGCCTTAGCCTGTCCAGTACTAACATCCCACAGACGAACCGTATAGTCTGAACTTCCACTTGCAAGTGTTTTACCATCCTGTGAAAACGTTAATGAATGAACTGCATTTCTATGTCCTGTAAGTGTATGAATGACTTTTCCAGTACCAACATCCCATAGTCTTATATTAACATCATCATCTCCACTTGCGAGTATTTTTCCGTCAGGTGAATAGGCTAAAGATCGTATGTCATCTGTATGACCAATAAGAACATTTTTCTGCCTTCCTGTACTGACGTCCCAGATACGAATCGTTTTGTCATTACCTAAACCACTGCCACCTGCAACAGTTTTCCCATCCGGTGAGAATGCTACTGAACGTACAGCATTCGCGTGTCCAGATAACAATACAATTGGATCACCAATATTTGCATCGTATATCCAAACACCGATACTACATGCGACTGCAAACAGGTTTCGGTCAGGTGAATAATCAATGTCTTGAGTTATTCCTTTCCCAAGGCGTGCTTTAGCACCATCAGGTAAGTTAAATCGGGTCACATCATCAACGTTGTCGTTTGCTAAAGATTGAGTGTATACTCCTATCAAGGTTAAAATCAACAACACTCTTGTGATATGTTCAGATAAACGCATATATCTCATGATATTACTCCTACAAATGCAAAAATGAAACTGTGTGAAAATATAGCAAATAGGCACGGTTTATAACCGCGCCTATTTGTATGGAATATTATAATTGGACAACACATCACAGAGAACTGTAACAGATAGGATTTAACGTTTTTCTACGGTAAAGTTAGCATCCAATGCCTTTTCAACCCGAACTTGCGATTCTTCCAAATGTGCTACGCTGTAATCATCCAGTTTTTGTTTGGAATTTTGGAGCACGTTTTTAAGACGGTCGTTGATTTTGCTAAGATGGAGGCGTGCAAGTGATCTCGCGTCCTCTGGTGTCCCATTATCTGCTGCAAGCACTAACTTGATTAACTGCTTCAAGTGTTCTCGCTGCAGACCACGGCGGAAACTGGAGATAAACGCGTCGGAATTTGTCCACCGTTTAGCATCAGCATTCTTATCAAGTTCAACCCACACTGCGTCCGTAATTCCTGTAAAGAGTTCTGGCAATGTGAACACATCATCATCGGAGAATTTTAGTTCTGTGTCCTGAACACGTGCAAGGACATTTGGATCAAGCAAACGACCCAAAATCTGGCTTTGATTTCGCAGAATAACATCGTGGACTGGATAATCCAATCGTGATGAATTACCGCTACTTGTCCCCCAATCACTCCACCGGGTAATCGCAATGCTATTTAGTAGTTTAGGTGGAAAATCGAATGTATTATCTGAAAGCGCATGTTCCTTGATAAATGCCAGTGCTTCACGTTGCTTCTTCGCTGGAACAGGAACATAAGGTAAACGAGCGTTTTCGTCACCTTTATGATCGCGATGGTGGTATTGTCCACCGATGTATCGTGTTGCAAGGAACATGGACCGACTGTATTGACCAAGAAGTGATCTGAATGCACGTCTGACGCGTTGGTAACCCATGCCATCTGAGGTGACTTTATCGGCAATTTCGTCCCAAAGACCTGCAACAATCTCACGACGTTGTTTTGCAAAATTTAGCGGGTCAGCACCAAGATCCCAACGGTTGACTAATGGATCAAGGTCACGATACTGATACATAGATGCATCACCATCAGTGGCATATCTTAGTTCTGAGGATGCGACACGTGATGCTATTTTCTGCAGCTCCGGTAATTCAGCTTCTGGGTTACTTCCATCAACTTGTTTGTATGCATACTCAATTACCCAATAGTCCCAGGGACCGATGGTAGTTGTATAATAATCTCCCTGTTTTTCACCTTCTGGAGCAATATTGACAGCATCATATTCCATAACGGAACCGTGGAGTGCTTTACCAGTCTTTTTGTTTAGTTCATCAAGTGAATAGATCGTACTTGCTTTAAAGTTATGTCGTATACCTAATGTATGACCAACTTCATGCATAATTAATGCTTTGAGAGCCTGACCTATATACTCTTCTGGAAGTTCTCCATCGTCAATTATACCGCGTGCTTGTAGAACACTTGCCATGAAACCCATCTGTTGTGCAAGTCCAGTTGCCATTTGACAGTTATGTCGTGATGATTCATCAATAGGATGATTGCGTTCATGTTCAACTTCTTCAAAGAAAGTTGTATACTCCCGCTGCCAAGACCTAATCCAACTTTCGCCAACAAGTATATCTGCATCCAGAATCTGTCCGGTTAGCGGATTCACGCGGGAAGGTCCAATCGCAAAAGATGCACCGACCACCCAGCGGATAGTATTATAACGGGCATCTTCAGGATCCCAATTCTCATGATCTTGCTGGATACGTGCTTCAATTGCATCAATAAAACCTGCCTTTTCAAATGCCTTGTTCCATTCCAGTATGCCTTGTCGAACATACGGACGATACCGATGAGGAACGGTTTTCTCTATGTAGAAAATAATTGGATCTTTGGGAGGGGATAGTTTTGCCTTCTTGTCAGCCTTTTCCAAGTGCCAACGATTCACATAACGAATAAAAGGTTCTTCACTTGTTTTGAGTGAGAAGTCTTTAACTGTCGTCATGAAGTGTCCCATACGATCATCAGCAAGACGTGGTTGATAGTTGTTTGATGGCAGTCCAGCAAGACTGTAGTGTACTGATACTTGTATACCACGACTATCGGGAATAGTTTCACGATAGCCACTTGCAGAATATACTGCATTGACTCTCAATTCAATGTTTTTGGGAAATGCCTTAATTGGTCCCCATGTGCTACGACCTTTATCAAAACGTGCTCCACCACCGATTTGACCTGCCAATGGTAGTAAGTCTGACATGAATACTGGAGATATATTAACTAACAGACTCTTTCGTTGCGGATGTATACTTTCAAGTTTAAGGGCAAATAGGACTGAATCACTATAACCTAAATCCACCGCTTCTGCTATGGGTGTTCCTTTGTCAGCACGAAAACGTACATTTTTTCGGACAAGATGAACCTTATCACCGACCCGTCGCCACTCAAGTAACCATTCTTCCATCGTCATACCTGAGAGAAGGTATCCTGTTCCTATCCCGCGCGCGATGCTAATCATGCACAGAAAGGGTTTGTTTATTTGTGAGGGTAGTATTTCACAGTAGAGATTCTCTTTTTTCTCATATAGTCTGAAAAAACCTTGATAACTTTTACTATCTTCAGTTACTTTATTGAAATCTTCATATTCTTTTTTCTGTTTAGCATCGGTTTGCTGGGTTGAAGATTTTGATTCTTTTTTCTCTTCTTGTGCAATTATTGGAAGAGACAAACTAACTGTAAAGATAAAACAGATCAATATAGTGATTAAGCGTTGCATTAAATGTTCTCCTGTTATTTTGAGCGAAAATTACTTTAGTTCACAGTAATAGTATATATTTTCTTACCAAATGTAGTTGGAAACTGAAATATGCTACATCTTATTGTAATGGATGCGCCGACTACCATCAAAAGAGATGCGTTGCCAATCGCGATCCCAATTTTCTGAACTGTACGGAATGTAGTGACACGCCAATGCATGCCTGCGTGTACGAGGTTTTAGTACGGGTGCACCTCCGTGTATTAACTTTCCATCAAATAGAACCACATCACCTTGTTTTACAAATACTTTGACTTCATCAAAACCGTTTTCGTCAAAGACTTCTTTAACCTTAGGGAAATAACGATTGGTCTGTTGTTGTTCGTAGGTTTCATCCGGTTGTAACGTCATCGGCACATCAGTTTTCGTGATTAATCTACCCTTATGTGAGCCCGGTTGCACAACCAAAGGTCCGTTGTATTCATCAACGTCTACCATGGCAATCCAAGCTGACATACAATCTGGAAGATAGTATTGATCCTGATGGAGTGGATGTTCAGATCCTTCATAAAAGTGCATTGTTTGAATTGCTTCAGGTTCATCTCCAAAGCAATCTTTCAGGGGTTGATGTAATCGTGCATCAATGAGATATTCCAAAACAAATGGATCGTATAGATGTTGATTGAAAGTACGGTATCCGTATTTATCTTGTTGGAAAAATCCATCAAGTTTTTTGCGTCCAGCACTCAAATCTTCTAAATGTTCTACATACCTTTGACATTCTTCCTGAGAGAAAACACTTTCAAGAACGACATATCCATTTGTTTGATAAAAGGATGATTGTTTAGCAGAAAAACCTGTATGTTCTGGTTCCATGTATATATCAATAGTTTAAGTTAGACTAAATCATATAGGATAATCTTAGTATTTACTTTTCAATTTTCCCCAAACTGTTGACAACTTTCCTTGAGGTTCAACGTTGAATGGAATTCTTGATTCATAGTTCTGGGTTACCTCATCTGCTGTGATAGGTCTATCATAAATGCGTACTTCATCTATAGTACCTTCAAAATACCATTCTAACTGTCCTTCATATTTTCCGACACCAAGGTAGATTGGTTCTTTGAATGGGATGTAAATACCTCGTTCCGTTGACCTTGAAAATCCGAATTCTACATATTTTCCATCAATATACACCGATTTTAACTTTTTCCAAGGAAGTAGTCCATTATCCTTTTGGATATCAAGCGAATATACAATATGATGCCATTTTCCATCTGTAACATTTACAACCGGTAAACCTCTACCACTGCTACTTCCAGAGCATCCACCACTATTGTTCTTATGACGGACATGAAACAGAAAAAGCCCAACATCTAATCTTACATCTTCAATTCCACCCGCTAAATTAATATCTATTCCCCAACCCATATCACAATCAGGATCAAGTGCCTTGAAAAGCGTCATCCCATCTTCTGTGTTACTGGTTCTGAACCATGCTTCAAATGTTGAAGTGCCGAGGCGTTCAGCAAAATTGCCAAGAGTTGTCAGTTTGACATAATCATCTAAACCATTAAATTCAAGTGCTTCCCCTACCTTACCAGGTACAACTATAGGATTTCCATTGATTTCCCCATCGTTGTCACCCCATACATCTTTTGCTGCTTTATTACCGATGTTACTCTTATCAAATGTCCAATAACTTACAAGACCATCAGTTACAATAGAAGCAGGCGATGTATATGATGAGAATATACCGATTAAAGTGGTGAGAATTAGAAATAAGCTGCAGTGTTTCATATTTCATCCTTCAGGTTGAAAAATCTATCAATGGTCTTCAGTGTAATAGTATTAGAATAATATCATAACGACATTGAAGTTGTCAAGTAATAGACATGGCGAATCAGGGATATTTAGTTTTCGTATTTTTCGGATCTATTATCCGTTAATTTACCGTTACATTGTTTATCTGTATGTGCAAAAAATTGTGACCTTTTGCACGTCACTGTGACGTTTTGCATCCAGTCAGGATAAGGAATGTGACGCGAATTTTGCTTTTTTTTAATTGCTCCTTTTTTGGTCTTTTTTTATCTTGACCTACCTTGGGTTTCTGCTCGTGTCATCATTTTTGCGAAGGATTTGACGGCGAATTGTTTGTGTATGTCATTGAATTTCATCGGAATATTCCTCCTTAAAAGGTTACCGTATGGTAACTTTATTTGACATAACGGTAACTTTTGGTAGAATTGGTCTAATGTTAGTTTTCGTCTGGGTTTGCGGGTTGTTTTTATCGGTTTATTTTGGTTGAAAAAAAATAATTTTGGTAACTTTTTTGGCTATTTGTCGGGGGTCGCTTTGCTCGCTCCAACCTACGAAGTTACGAAGGATTGGTGGTTTGTATTGTAATTTCATGGGTTTTTCTCCGTTTTAAAAAGATACAGTTTTTGGGCTTTTTTCACATAACTGTATCTTTACTGTGTTGTGGTCTGGTTGTAGTACCAGACTGGGATTGTGGGTTGTTTTCATTGGTTTACTGTGTAAAAAAAACTTGAAAAACTGTATCTTTTGTTTTTGGCTATTTGTCGTAGGTCGGTTATACAGAATGTAATATGTCGGAGGTCGCTTTGCTCGCTCCGACCTACGAATACGGTGATGTTGGGTTTGTGGGTTGTTTCGTTTTTTCATAGTGGTAGTATTATAACACGTGGTTGGGTGCGTTGGAAGGGGAAGGTGGGGGTCGGAACAATATGTTTCATGTATGTTTCATGTATGTTTCGGTTTTTAGTTTATTTTTCAGTTTTTAGTTGTCGGAATTGCGGAATTGTCAGAATCGCTGAAGGCACAGAGGACGCAGAAGACACTGAAGGAAGAAGGGATGTCAGAATTGCGGGATTGTCAGAATCACTGAAGTCGCTGAGGACGCAGAGGGACACTGAAGGAAGAGGGGAATGTCAGAATTGCGGGATTGTCAGAATCACTGAAGTCGCAGAGGACACAGAGGACACAGAGGACATAGAAGGAAGAGGGTTATGGTGATGTATACGTGTGTGGGTGTATACACCTTTTGCCCGCTGGGGCTGAACGGCACAAACTATAGTGAACATTGACAATAATAATATAAAGTCCGTGTAGGAGCGATATCCGAATCGCTACAAAACTCAGTGATAGTCGGGAATCGGAGTTCCCTCCTACATATCAAAATGTCCCATTAATTCAAAAGTCTACTACAAATAACCCTGATTGCGAATGTCATAGTTTTTATCTTTACATATTCCACTGATTTTGTTATGTTATAAGCACATCTTAGAAGGAGGAATGTCCATATCTTCTTATAAAAAAACTGCTAAATTAGGGTTAGAGATTTATGGGCAAAGAGATATATATGAAAGTAGCAGCAATGTTTGGTGAAGGCAAAGGTGGAGTAGTCGATAAACCTGATCCCAAAGCGGGGGGAGATGTTGTTGTCGTAAAAATCCGTGCTGTGCCAATGTGCACTGAATATAAAGGTTTCAAAGGAGGTGGCACAGGTGAGCATTTTGGACACGAGGCAGCAGGTGAAGTTGTTGAAGTAGCACAACCCGGACGTGTGAAAGTCGGGGATCGTGTCGTTGTTCAACCACAAAATTCATGTGGTAAATGTAATATGTGTTGTATAGGAGAACATATCCATTGTACTGGTGGACGTAACATCAGAGAGATGGTGGGTGAATATGTTGCTGGTGCAACTTATGCACAATATATGCACAAAATGGAAGATCTACTGTTCCCAATTCCTGATGATATGAGTTTTGCACACGGGGGAATGGCTTGCTGTGGACTTGGTCCTACATTTGGAGCAATGGAGCAAATGGAAGTGGATGCCCTGGATACAGTGATGGTAACCGGGTTAGGACCTGTAGGGTTAGGTGGTATCATCAATGCATCTTATCGGGGTGCGCGTGTTTTCGGGGTTGAAAGTCATCCTTACCGCGCTGAACTTGCTAAGAAGTTAGGGGCAGAGGTAGTTCTGAATCCGAATGATGAAGATATTCTTAGCAAAATACGGGAATTGACAAACGGTATCGGTATTGACAAAGCAGTTGACTGTTCAGGAGCATCTGCAGCACATCGGTTGATGGTTGATGCATCCCGTAGAAAAGGTCAGGTTACTTTTGTTGGTGAAGGTGGAGAATTTCCACTTGCCGCAAGTAGAGATATGATCCGTAAAGGTCTTGTTCTACGTGGTAATTGGCACTACAACCTTGGATTCTTTCCTAAATTGATGAAAGTTATCAAAGAATCTGCGGATAAAATAGACACCTATATTACGCATTCATTTCCGATGAGTGAAGTTCAGACAGCATGGGAATTGCAGGCGACTGGTGAGTGTGGTAAGGTTGTGCTGGATCCGTGGGCTTAGTTGTAGAAAACTTCCCTTAAATTACTCATAAATAAAATATTTATACCTGTAGGCGCGGATTCTAAATGCACCTACAGGTATATTTTTATGTGTCGGTTATCACAGATATATTCTGTTTCAGCAGTCTGAATAAATAATCAAATAAGATAAGCAATGGCACCGCCACTGCGTTAGCATCCACAACCTCAGCCGCCAGATTTTCGCACTGGTTCTCTCATCTCTGGTTCTGGAGGTGCAACCGTGCTTTCAGGGTCTCCAAAGCAGAGGGCAAAACCTCCCTTACCGAACCAAGAACCTAATGACAGCCTATAATTGTCAAGGTTACTGTGTGCTAAGAAGTCCCCACGTAGTTTGTGATCGTGCCGTGCAAAGAAAAAGTGACGATCACCGCTCCAGTGTAACTCCCCGTTCATTGAAATACGAAAGGAGGTATTTGGGATTGGGTCCATATCCTCTGGTTTGACATATTCAAGTGGGATCTTGAGTGCGTCTATGAATTCCTCTAACGATCCACCTGCTTCAACATAAGCAACTATGTCGTTCCAATCTGCAAGTCGAACACCTTCACCCAATTTATCCTTACAAGCAGATTTCAGATCTCCTCTTTCTGACAAATTATGTGTGAAGACATGGAACTTTTGAAAACTGATAACATGTGATAACTCTGGTTCTGTTGTATCCGGCTCAATTTCTTCAACGAAGTCTTCAATATCATTCATCACAGAGACATCTGAAGTGGGTTCAATAATTTCTGGTTCTGGTGGTGCAACTGTACTATCGGGATCTCCGACACATAGTGCAAAACCACCTTTACCGAACCAAGAACCTAATGACAGCCTATAATTGTCAAGGTTACTGTGTGCTAAGAAGTCCCCACGTAGTTTGTGATCGTGCCGTGCAAAGAAAAAGTGACGATCACCGCTCCAGTGTAATTCACCATTCATTGAAACACGATATGAGGTATTCGGTATTGGGTCCATATCCTCTGGTTTGACATATTCAAGTGGGATCTTGAGTGCGTCAATGAATTCCTCTAACGATCCACCTGATTCAACATAAGCAACTATGTCATTCCAATCTGCGAGACGAACACCTTCACCCAATTGATTTTTACACTCTTCTTTTAAGTCATCTGTCTCTTCCAAATCATGAGCAATGACATGGAATTGTCCAAAACTCGCAGCAATTTGTTTGTTATGCATTGGTGATACTCCTTTAGATTGATTGTTGTGTTTGATAGTCTATTAATCGTTAGACTTGCTTAAGAAAAAGCATTATATCATTATTATGGAAGTGATTCACCTATACACATTTATGGATGCACTTTTTACCATTCTGAAACAACTATGGTGAATTTTGAAAAGGCGAAGACTTAGATCCACATGTAATACAGTGATGAAATCAAACATTATTTCATACGGTAAAGGAATAAATCCTTGCACGTTTTACTATAAAACGGAAACGAAGTGGTTGTTTAGCGTCTGCTAACTTTGCAGATTTCCATTGCACTTGATGTCTGATGTTATCATCTGTCATTGGCACACAGTCTTCATTAGAAAATCCAGGTTGAACATGTCCATCTGCAGTTAGGACTTCAACAACGATTTTCCCATGACTCGCATCAGCATTTATTTTAAGTCCACCGTTTGGAATCTGCATTGGAACAGTTTCAATCACTCCACCAGATTCATCTGCATCAAGAGAAACGAATCCATCTAAACGCCATTTTGCAAGTCCTATAGCTTTGTGTCTATCCTTCATTGCAGCACCGTGGGTATGTTCTGTTCCTGTATAATACCAGTGTATTTCATCTTCTGTGATGATAGGTTGCGTAGTAGTACCCATAATCATACCTGTGTCAAAGGTACCGGGTTCACCTCGTGGAATGATCGGTGTCCTGTTAGAATCGGGGTAATCCCAATTAAATCCATCTCTACTACAAACAAGTTGCGCATCTATAGGACCATCAACGGGGATTTCATGTTCTGGTGCACCCGGACCTGTAACATACAGCAGACCCGCAATACCGATATAGATGTTGTGATAAAGAAACCCTGACATGTTATGTATTTCAGCGCGATCAGCTCCGTATCTATTTTTCCCGACAGCATCGTCCTCATCGTTTGCTCCGAACATCGGTTCAAGTGGTTTCCAAGGACCTTCTAATTGAGGACTTTCTGTATATGCGATCATCCTACGAGCGTCTTTATCATTACCGCGTATCAGTGCATACGCACGGAAAAGGGAGGAGTTCTTATCATAGATTACATTGAATGCACCCTCATTATTGCGATCAGCCACAGGTTCTAAATATTCTGAGTCATCCCATCGGATACCATCGGGTGAAGTGAGAAGGAATACGTTGCGATACCGTCTGCAAAAGCCTATCATTTTATACCGTTTCTGTGAATCGGACTCATCGTCATCACGGAATACACACGCGCCATGTAAGTCCCAGACTATATTGTTGTTCGGATTTCCATTGAATTCAAAGAGACCGAGATTTGGTTTTGTCCATGTCAATCCATCATCACTTTCAGCATAACATGTCAAGTCTCCACGGTCATTTTCAACGAATTTTCGACCATAGGCATCCTGTGTTTTCCCTCTATAAGTTGAAGGATTTCTATCTGGTCGTGGAATATATAATCCAGGAATCTCGTTCGCTTTAAATCGCCAATGTGGTCCCATGCGACACATATACCACATCCGATATTTCCCATAATCCTTATCGTACATCGTGGTGCCATACAAGTGTACACGTCTTGATTGATCTGGTCCACCGTGTTCCCATGGGTTCTCAGGATCAGGTTCAAGCACAGGCACTTCGTGTTTTACACAAGGATGTAATGTACGTGTAACACCTTTCTTGTTTGATACGAGTTTGTCATCAACAAACAGTTCTGTTCCTGAGTTGAGTGTATGAACTGAATTAGAATTCACAGTATTTCCTCAAATAAGATGCATCGGACATAATTGACATATTGTCCGATGCTAATTAATCTACACTAATTCTCTGATTCTATCTTGTTTTTATAGTTGCCCATCTCGTTGTGAGCTTACCTTTTGCTTCAACATCAAGGGTATCCACTTCTAAGTTGTTTATTTCTTTTTCACTTAGAACTGCATTATAGATTCTGGCATCTTCAACACGTGCGATAACCCAACCATGAGCTGTCCCGCCGATAAGTGCACGAGGACCGAATAGTGCTTCTACATCACCTTCTACCCAAGACACGATAGGTCCGAGTGTATAATCTCCTATGATCTCACCGTTTCGGTAAATCATTATCTTTGCCATATCATTCTCATTCTCATAAGAAATCGCTATTTGAATTAATTTACCTGTTTCACTTTCTGCTTTTCCGTAAGCAACATTAGGTGTTCGTCTGAAGAAACTACTACCTGCCATCCAATGTTTCTCATGCCTTTCGGCATAGACTATGGCATCAAATCTATCACTACTACTTCTGTTGACTGCAAGAGTCGCTCCTCTTCTGATATTAAGATCATCTAAATATAACCATGTTACCAAAGTTTTATCAGGACCGATCTGAGGACCTTTATATCCTGTTGTCAATCCCCATTTATTATCACCAATATGTAATTTTCCGTCCTTTACTTCAGCACCTCTTAATTCTATATCACCGAAATGACCAGTATGGTCTTCTAATTCTACACCATTCTCAAATGTCCAATGTCCAATCAAATCTTCTTCCTTCTCTCCTTGACCTAATGCTGGGACGATTAGACCGAACATAAGCAGGATATAGAAGAGGTTAGTGATTATGTGTTCAACTTTAAACATAACAACTCCTCCTTTACGATTACAGACTTAAAATCCTCTTACAACCGAATAACATTTTGATAAGCATAACATAGTATTGAAAAAATGTCACAGTTAATCAAGTAAGTAAAAAACTTGCAAATTACAAAATATTCTGTTAAAATTAGTTGAATGCCTTAATATATTTGGAGGTTTTATACAAAATGGATATTAGAATTGAGTATTGCACATCTTGAAACTATAAACCACGGGCAGCCAGTTTGGCAAAAGCCTTGGAAAAGAAATATAGTGGACAAGTTGATGAAGTGAAACTCGTTGAAAGCAGTGGTGGTGCTTTTGAAGTTTATGTTGATGATGAGTTGCTCTATTCGAAACTTGAAACACGGAGTTTCCCAACTGAAGATCAAATCACCACATCACTTGACAAGATATAATATATTGAACGGGTATAGTAACTCCTACTGTACCCGTTCTAATATTTATCTAATGTTTTAGACTACAGAAACATAACCCACATTGGATTTTTTCCTACCTCAAAACTTTCCATCGAAGAAAGTAGACCACTATCACGGTTGATTCTATATGTCGCTAACTTACCAGAACCTTGTCCGCCAACATAAAGGTAGTTTCCCGATTCGTCAATGTTGAAGACACGAGGTGTCGGTTCTGTTGGTTGATGTCCTAAAGCGGTTAATTCCCCATTCTCTTCGTCGATTGAAAACATAGCAATACTATCATGACCACGATTTGATACATAAAGGAACTCCCCTTTCGGATCAATATGGATTTGGGCACATGTATTATTTTCATCAAAATCCGCTGGAAGTGTTGATAGTGTTTGAAATTCCCATAATAGTCCGGGAGCATCGTTTACTGTGTAATCAGGCACACCAGAATTCGGTATTGATACATCAGGATCGCCTTTCTGTAGGTTGTATCCAGAAACACTTGATCCATTTTCATTAGAAAAATAGAAGATTGGTTTATTAGGGTGTTCGCAGTAATGACGAGGTCCAACAGGATTGTCTGGATTCTGATGTCCAAAGGTGTTTTCGGTTAACAAGCCTGTATCAGCATCAAAGTGGAACTGGTAAATAGCATTACGAGGAACTGTGTGCGGAACGAATGCAAAACGGTTGGTAGCATCCGTCTCAATGTAGTGAGCATGTGGGGCTGTTTCAATAGTTTGGATCGGTTCTCCTTGAACAGTCTTGTCCTCACCAATTGAATGTACAGTAACTTGACCAGCACCGTAATATGCAGACAGCAAATAGTTACCAGTCTTATCAGTTGCTATGTAGCATGTATCTGCATCAAGGTTAATAGTTCGTAATAGTGTTAGTTGTCTGCTCTTTTCATTAATATGGAACGATGCAATTTCTCGACTTGAACGTAGTCCTGCATATAAGTAATTGCCACATCGGGAAAGTGTTAATGGACCTGGAGAACCACTAACATTGACATCTTCCTGAAAATCAATTTTTCCGTTAGAGACATCAAAAGTATAGATAGCGATTCTGTTTTCTCCTGAGATGGAGAGATATAGGTGCGTTTGCATTTTTCTCCTCAATTAATAGTCATGAAATAGACGCGTGATAATTAGAAACTTGGTAATCAACTTTTACCTTTATTTAGAGTTGATTCAATCAATGCATGTGTATTAGATTCACCACATAAACTGAGAAAAACATCGTGTTCAAGGTCAAGAAGGTGCTGTTCATTTGCAAACTGCGGTTCAGATAGCATACCTCCACAAAAGACATAAGCCAATTTTTCTGCGAGGGTCTGCTCATAGTCGTTAATCGTCCCTTCCTGTCTCAATTGTTGTATCTGAGAATTTATGTGATTGATTCCTTCCTTACCTAATACATATATTTTCCGTGGTTTAGACGGTGTATAACCATTTTTACAAAGAGAGTTTACAAATTGTTTAGCATCATGCAATAGATTGTTTCTTTGAGAGGTATTCTGATCGTTTTCATGAAGGAATCCAAGTTTTTGAGCATCTTCATAATTTTCTGATACTTTTGCTTGACGAATTGTATCAAAACATAACCATAGAGATGACAACTGCTGTTGAAGTGATGTATTCGTGTAGTTTCCTTCTAAACAACGGTATGCCATTTCAGTTGTTCCACCCCCGCCAGGGATTAGTCCAACGCGTAGTTCAACAAGTCCCAGTTTGCTGTTAGTATCCGCCTGCACAGCATCAGTACCAAATACAAGTTCACACCCACCACCAAGTGCCATACCTACTGTTGCAGCCACTACAGGCACTTTAGAATAACGGAGACGAGAACAAACCATCTGTAGATTCCTAAGTGTATGTGAAATTGCATCCCAGTTTTTACTTTGTGCACGTTCCAATAATAGAATCAAGTTTAGACCAACAGAAAAATGGTCTTCCTCCGTGCCAAGAACCATCCCAGAATAGTTGGTCTCCACTTCATCCAATGCAGAATCGATAATTTCTAATGTATTATCCTGAATAATGTTCAATTTGCTATGCAGTTCAAAATAGGTGATACCGTCACCAATGTCAAAAAGACTTGCTACTTCGTTAGATAGAATTGGTTTGGAATCTGCTGATTTATATGTAGACATTCGAATGATTTCCTAAGTAGTAATACCAATATAGATTAGAACATAGTTCACGCATCGTAATGATAGATGATCTGGTCGAAGGAATCTCTGGGAAATGTGAATATAAAAACAAGAGGTACTGATCCGACACACCTGACAGAATGCTTAGCATTGGGTGGAATATAGACCGCCGATCCTGGTCCAATATCTTCCTCATAATCGTCTATCTGCATGTGTCCGTTTCCACTAATGACGTAATACGTTTCTTCAGGTTCGTGGTGATGTAACAGTAGTGATGTATTGGGTGGAATTTCAGCTATTCCTGTTACAAGTCCACTACTTGGACCACGTTCACTTGTGATAAGTAGTTTCCAACGTATTGGACTTTTAGCTTCAATAACTGGATCGTCCCAACCTTCCCACTCAAGTTCTGATTGATTAACTATGATTGGTCTCAAACTATTCATAAGGTAACCTTTCACATAGATTATAAAAAAATGTTAACTCTCTTTTACAAACAATATACTGAAAACTAAAATAGTTATAGTCTGTAAGTATTTCTCATTGACAATATCAAAAACCTTAGTTATTATACATAATATGAATTTACATGACAATTTATTTATCAAGGTATAGGAATTTTCATTGTTGGTTAATGGATTATAACCGATTACATGATACATTATTACAATAATCGTAAGGGATTGATATGGAGATGAAAGAGAACTTGATAGAAATAGGCATAGCACAAGTAGACATTACCCCTGATTATCCTATTCGTCTCAATGGCTATGGTAGTCGCAGTACGGAATCAGAAGGAATTGTCCAACATATTTGGGCAAAAGCACTGGTTATCGGTAGTGATGATGATGGCCCAGTAGTAATGGTAACCGTGGAGAATTGTGGGTTGCCCGATGAGTTAACGGAAGAAGTATCTGATCGTGTGGAACATAAAACAGGTATTTCTCGAGAGAATTTTGTCGCTTGTTATACGCATACTCATAGCGCGCCATGTCTTACAAATTCTGCAGCGTTTATCTTCAGTGCTGATATTACTCCTCAAGAACAGGAGAAAATTGACCGTTACACGCGTCAACTATCAAACTGGATGGAGACAATCGTTATGGAAGCACTTACAAAACGTCAACCATCTCGTTTAGTATGGAACATTGGAGAACTCGGTTTTGCAAAAAATCGAAGAACAGAAGGTGGTCCTGTAGATCACTCATTACCTGTCATGCAGATACGCAATGCTGATGATACGTTACGAGCAGTATGGGCAAGCTATGCCTGTCATTGTACAACTTTGGGTGGATCGGACAATCATATATGTGGTGATTGGGCAGGATATGCTCAAGAGGCAATTCAGAAATCACACCCTGATGTAACAGCATTCATAACGATTGGTTGTGGTGCCGACGCAAATCCTGAGTCCCGAATGCGTCCGATGCCTGAAGGAAAACAAGAGGTATTTGAAACACGACTTGCTTATGCAAAAGAACACGGAAAGGCACTTGCAGAAGAAGTTGATCACCAACTGGAACGAGATGCAAAAACTATTACTAATGTCCCTAAAGGTGTATTCGAGAGAGTCAATTTGCCCTTTGATAAACTACCAACCCGAAAGGAGTGGGAGGAAAAAGCATCACAAGGTGGAGCAATCGGATACCATGCGAAAAAACATCTTGAAATGTTAGAGTTAGGAAAAGCTATCAAGACCGATATTTCTTACCCCATACAAGCATGGACATTTGGTGATGAGTTGGCTATTGTATTCCTTGCAAGTGAAGTGGTGGTAGATTTTTCACACAGACTAAAAAGTGAATTTGACGCTACAAGGCTATGGGTGGGTGCGTATGCAAATGCATTTCCAGGATATATTCCATCAGAACGAGTATTAGCTGAGGGTGGATATGAAGGTGGAGGTGCAATGATATATTTCGGACAACCAACAAGATTTGCACCGGGTGTAGAACAATTGGTCATAGATACTGTGCATCGTGTGATACCAATAGAATTCCTTGCATAAACTATAAAACTGAAAGAGAGAACATATACACAATGGAAATACGACCAAATCGGGTAAAACAGAAATTGGCTTCAGGTGAACCTGCGTATATCGTCGCTGGACTTACAAATGCAGATGACATTGACCTTTTCGGACCAAATGGATTTGATGGTGTGTGGTTGGAAGGGGAACATGGGAATGTTAACGCTGCGAATTTGGGAGACCTAACACGGGCATGCGATTTGTGGGGAATGACCTCGGTAGTTCGTGTCAATCGTAACGATCAAGCACTAATCTACCGCACATTAGATTGCGGAGCAATGGGTATTGTTGTGCCCCATGTTAACACAAAAGCAGAAGCTCAAAACGTCGTTGACGGTAGCAAGTTTGCACCGATTGGACATCGCGGAATGTTCACAAGCCGTCAAGGTTACGGTGTTGACAACTATTTTCAGGTAGCAAATTCACAGACGTTACTGGTGGTACTTATAGAGGATATAAAAGCAGTTAACAATTTGGACGAGATACTCACAGTTGACCATATTGATGTGTTTTTCGTTGCACCATCTGATTTAGCTACCTCAATGGGATATATAGGTAACCTTAGCCACCCATTTGTACAAAAAACTATTGATGACACATTGGCACGAATTCAAGATGCTGGACGTGTCGCGGGGACACTTGCGTTAGACGATACCGTTGAGAGATATGTAAAAGCAGGCGTACAGTTTCTACTCGTCGGTATCGGTGGTTGGATTTCATCGGGTGCAGCTGAGTATAAACGACGTGTAGAAGGCGCGAAATAACACTCATATTTTTTCCTTCAAATTAAGCCAAGAACGTTATACCACCAGATGCTTCTCTCCCTTGCCAGATTGAACCAGTCGGATAGATATGCTTTTGAACAAAATCGGGATACATTTCTAAGCCCCATCCTGGCACAGTTGGAACAACGTACGATCCTTCGCTTACCTGAATTGGATGAATGAAGACATCATCTTGTAAGAAGTTGAGATATTCTACGACTTGTGCATCTGAGTGTGCTGCGACACAGATTTGATCCCATATCGCGTAATGTTGAATCATGTTACACAATCCTATTCCTCCTCCGTGTGGACACACAGGCACGTTATACTTTGCAGCCATTAGGATAACAGCAATCACATCGTTAACCCCACCAAGTCGTGTCGCATCAATCTGACAATATTGGATTGCATTACTTGTGATTAACTGCTTGAATATAACAGGTGATGGCACCTGTTCACCTGCAGCAACCCCAATACCGTATTTCTCCAAGGCACGGGCTATTTTCACAAAACCGAGCACGTCGTCACGTGCTGTTGGTTCCTCAATCCATGTTGGTCTGAATTCAGCCAATGCTTCCATGTGTGCAATTGCCTCATCAACACCCCAAATCTGATTTGCATCCACCATCAAGAGTGCATCTTCACCGATTGCTTCACGAATAAATGCAAGTCGTTTCTTATCAAATTCCAAATCCTGACCAACCTTCATCTTGAAGCAATCAAGACCTGCTGCTTTGACTTCATTAACCGTTTCTATAATCTGTTCGTCTGTTAAACCGAGCCAACCCGCAGTGGAATACGCCTTTGGACCCTTTTGACAAAGGAGATTCTCACGAGACTCACGTGTGTCGGAATGTGCGTGAAGTAATTCTAATGCTTCATCTGGTGTCAGCGCATCTCGTAGATATCGCCAATCTATACACTTTATGATTTCTTCTGGAGATAAATCTACAAGTAGTTTCCATAACGGTTTTTCAACTAATTTTGCCCAAAGATCCCACATCGCATTGACAATACTACCTATCGCCATCCGACTGACTCCGTCTGCAAGCCAACGTAATTGGTGATGATCGATGAGAAGTCTATGAAATGCACCTGGATTTTCAACGAAGGTGTTAACTTCCATACCAGATACAAGTTGTGCGAGGTCTTTTACTCCGTAAGCAATCCAGTCGTTTCCTGCACCGGCTGTGAATGCAACTGATATTCCTTGATGTCCAGTATTTGTCTCAATGATCGTAAGAACAGCAGAATAATTCGGTTTTTTGTGAAATGGATCTGAACCGAGTAAAGTATCGGATGTTGGAATGCGTAAATCAATGACCGAAACGTTATCAATCTGACAATCTGTGTAGGTATTTTGTGACATAGAATTCTCCATAATTTGTTGACTCCTTTAGCAACACAGTATAGAATATTACAGCATGAAAATCTATACAAAATTTGGGGATTCCGGAGAAACGGCTTTATATGGTGGAACTCGAATATCAAAAGATGCATCACAGATTGAGGCGTTAGGTACTGTTGACGAACTCAACGCCTACATCGGTTATGCATGTACGATAATTGAGGATACCGAAGTTTCTGACATATTAATCCGTATCCAGAATCACCTTTTCTCGCTCGGAGCAGACCTTGCAACTCCGACATCCCATACACAATCTTCACAAATACGAATAACATCAGATTTTACAACAGAAATGGAAAATGTAATTGATATGCTATCTGACGAACTTCCACCTCTAACAAACTTTATTTTGCCTGGTGGAGGTGAAGCAGGTTCAGTTTTACATATTGCCCGTGCTGTGTGTCGTAGAAGTGAACGGTGTGTCGTACGACTGACACAAGAAACTGAAGTAAATCCAGAAATAATTATCTGTCTCAATAGACTATCGGATTTACTGTTCGTCTTAGCAAGAGTAGTAAATCACCGTTCACAGATGACTGAACCTATTTGGAAATCTTAGGTATATATTAGTGGAAAAGAACTTTCATAACTTTATTGATAAACATTATCTGCGTGCAGTTTCCTTCTTGGTTATACTTATTTTAATTGGGGCTGGATATTGGGGATTAAGAAGGTTTAATCCCGCTCTTTTCCTTGGTAAACCGGATTTTATCGCAGTACCTAACGATCAGCTGCCCAATCAGAACAGAGAACTATCATACGAAGAAAAACCAGAACTGTTGAATATTAATTCTGCGACTGCAGAGGAACTCCAAACACTTCCAGGTATAGGTCCTGCAATGTCACAAAGGATTATTCAACATCGCACAGAACACGGTAATTTTGCTTCCGTAGATTCATTGACTGAAGTAAAAGGTATTGGGGAAAAGACTTTGGAAAAGCTGAAACCTTATATTGGAGTGGAGTGATACATCTTATTACTTAGATGACAACAGTCCGTTTTCTGTGAAGATGTGCTGCACAGGAATATCCCACTGTTGTGGATAGGTGGTATCAACAAGCTGTAACTGAAAAGCTAATCCTATTGCCACCGCATTGGGACATGTAGGTAAAAAACGGTCATAAAATCCTTTTCCGTATCCCAGACGGTATCCATGATAGTCAAAAGCAATGCCAGGAACTAATATCAGATTGAGTTGATCAAGAGGGAATATAGGGCAGCTGTCATGTGGTTCCAACATTCCATATCGGTGTCGAACTAAATCCGATTCTATATTCTGAATCTGTCTTGGGATCAACCTGCTGCTATTTGTATCAACAACAGGAGCAATGACCAATTTATTCAAATCTAAAAGTGAATTTATGAATTCCCAAGTGTCAACTTCACTCTTCATACTAAGATAGACCATCACTGCATCAAATGAACAGGGCAACGCATCATTTGTCCTGTTTTGAACCCATTCAATTACATGATCAACAATCTGTTTACTCAATACAATCCGTTCAGAATCTGATAGGTTTTCTCGATGTCGTAATACATCTGATCGTATGGAATCCCGTTTTTGTTTTATATCCATAGAAAAGCACTTTATTCTTCCCAGTCAATGTGATTAATATGCTTAGCGAGTGCATCACGAAAAGTTGATGGTTTCATTGAGAGTAAACGTGCTGCTTGTGTTTTATTTCCTTGAGTTTTCCGCATTGCCCATGTAATCAGTTCGCGTTCTGTGGACTTTATAATATCGTGGAAAGATGTCATTGTCGGGGTATTATCAAGTTTTTGGGGAGTAGGTAACTTTAACTCTATTGGAATATCTTCTTCAGTGATGTCTGTTCCATCGTTGACTGTAACGAGTCGTTCTATGATGTTTTCGAGTTCACTGATATTACCAGGCCACGGATATTGAATTAGGACATCTACTGCATCAGGTTTGATTCGTATTGCTTGGTGAGGTGAATAAATATCCAAAAAGTGATTAATCAATATTGATATATCGCCTTTTCGTTCGCGTAGTGGTGGAAGGAACATAGGGATTACATTCAGTTGATAATATAACTCTTCAAGAAAACGTCCACCTTTTGTTTTTTCTTTCAAATTTTCTCGTGTGGTAGAAATTAAACGTAGGTCAATCTTGACAGGTTCAGTCTCAGATATAGATTGGAGTTTACGTTCTTCTAAGACTGCTAAGAGTTTAGCTTGTGAGTCCAGCGATATCGTGTCAACATTTGCTATAAAGAGTGTACCGTTGTTTGCTAAATGTAGTTTCCCCTGACGATCCTGATCACCAAAAAGGTCTGATGCGATAGCATCTGCAGAAAGTCCTATACAATTCATATTTACATAGGGTTGGTGTTTTCTTGAGCTACGTAGATGGATTGTTTTTGCTAATAGGGACTTACCTGTTCCTTCCTCACCGTAAATCATTACATTGCTGTCAGCAGAAGCAACATTTGGTATCATATTGAAAACTTCTTGGATTTGTTGACTTTTCCCGATAAGCGTTTGATAAAGAGAGGTTCCTTGTTCGGTATCAGATGTCTTGATTGAGGATTGTGTTTTTTCGACTGGTGTTTTACCTCTTAATGCCTTAAGTTTGTCCAACATAAGGATCAGCTCATCGCTTGAAAAAGGTTTTTTTATGTAGTTGTATGCCCCGAATCTTAGTGCTTCAACAGCAGTTTCCACACTTGCATAAGCCGTCATGACGATCACGGTAATCTGAGGATGTTCTTTTTTAACAGTCTTCAGAAAATCAATACCATGCATCTGGGGCATTCGGAGATCTGTTACCAAAACATCAAATGTCTCTTGCTGCAAGAGCTGAAGACCAATTAATGGAGATTCCACAGCAATAACATCGTAATTAGATTCGCGTAGATCATCCCGTAATGTCATTCGCTTTAATTTTTCATCATCTACAACGAGTATCTTCACTTCATACCTCCTGAATCTCATTTATGTAATAGGTAATTTCACTGTAAATGTTGAACCGTATCCTTCTTCACTCTCAACTTCAATAACACCTTGATGTTGGCGAACAATTCTGTCAGATACTGAAAGTCCGAGACCAGTACCTTTTTCTTTTATTTGTGTTGTATAAAAAGGATCAAATATTCTGTCTTGAACTGCTTTTGATATTCCGATACCTGTATCAATCACCTTAACGTATACACTCGGTTGTCCTAACAACGGATCTAATATTATCTCATCTGTTTCATACTTAAGTTTTCCACCATTTGGCATCGCTGTAATAGCATTAAGGGAAAGATTGAGAATAACTTGTTCTAATAAGTGCTTATCGCCATGAATTTGTGATATATGTTTCTGATAGTTTTTTTCTATCTTGACACCTTTTTCAGCTGCTCCATACTCAATTAGTCCTATTGTTTCGTTGACAACTTCATTGAGATTTATCGTTGTTAGTTTTAATTCATGGGTTCGTGAAAAATCAAGTAGTTTCCCAATTGTAGCTTCAATCCGTCTTATTGCTTCCTCCATTAAATCAAGATATTCTTGTGTTTGCACAACATTATTTGGGTTTCTTTTTATGCGTAGAATGCAGTTTAATAACCCATCAAGCGGGTTATTTATTTCATGTGCGACACCAGCTGCAACTTCACCTATAGCAGCCATTTTTTCTGAAAATATCAGTTGCTGTTCCATCCGTTTTCTATCGGTAACATCGCGTGCCACAAGGACCGTGCCGAGAGAATTATCTTCGTCATCACGTACTGCAGCGTATGTGTTCTCATAGAACTTTTCTCCAATTTGTTGGTTCTTACGTTCAATTGTTTCACTACCTTCAGCGAAGTCATCCGAAATCTGTTTTAGTAACTCGGCACTTCCGAATTGTACATCAGTTTGCAGATTTAAGTCAGATTGATCTTTCTGAATCTGTTGTGCAGCCTTATTGAATAGTGTCGTCTGATTTGTAGAATCTACAAAGACAACACCTTCCTGCATACATTCAATAATAGATTTAAGTTTGTTCCGTTCAAAGTCTACTTCTTTTCGAATTTCAACAAGTTCATCAACCTTTTCTTCTAAATTTTCCTTCAATTCTCTTGTTTCTGCTTCACGTTCTCTTGCGGTTTGGGTGATTGTAGTCGCCAAATAGACAGAAAACAATAAAGTACTGGTAAAGACAAATAGAACGCCAAAAGTATAAATTGGATTACGCCACAAATCAACAGGTAGGAAATTATTCAAATGATAGTGTGGTATAATCTGAAAATATTCTAATGTAATAAGGGAACTTAATAGTAATGTGTTGAGTCCTGCTAAGATATAACTAACACGTTTTGATAGGATGATGCTTGCGATAATCAGGTGAAATATGAAATAGAAGATGAAGGGATTTTCAACACCGCCGCTAAAATGAATGAGGGCAGTCAATGATAGTAAATCAAGGATGATATGGATACATGCTTGCCGCTTAATTGACCCCAATTTCTGCTGCTCTGGTGCTTTGCGATACATCCGTGGCTCAAAGTTATAAAGCACCATCATTGCGGCAATGATATAAAGCGGTAACGGATGAGTTATCATGTTCCGTGCTAAATTCGCAACCATGACGGTGAAAAAAACACCAACGATTGCAATCCAGCGAAGACGGACTAACCACCCGATTTGTTTGATTAACTCCAGTTTTAATGGTAGTTCATCATCGACTACTTTTTCCTGGAACAATTGTGTCTGTTCCATATCAGTAAGTCTCACTATTTCATGTAACGGACTTCACCACTGATTTCAATGGTATCTACGATTGCCATTACTACGCCATCAACAGGTTTGTTACTGGTTGCGTTTGTTTGACGGGCAGAGCTGCCGGTGGCAACGAGGACGATTTCACCAATACCAGCACCGACTGCATCTACTGCTACTATATATTTCCGCTCTAATTCACCTTCTAAATTAACATCCTGGACAATCAGCAACTTACTCCCAACAAGTTTTTCATCTTTCTGTGTTGCAACGACTGTCCCAGTGACCTTTCCAAGTATCATTCAATAAACCCTTATTTTTATTTATTAATTGTTGTTATAAACGCATTTTCTTGCACAATATTAGGGTGCTAAAATATTCGATAGAAAATGAAACCAAATCTACCTGATACTCTACAAAATACTACAAAATTGACATCTATCATACATCATGATAAACTATGTATATGTATAAAGTCAAGACGAAAAGATGGGATAGATTTTGAAACAAAACAGTGTTGATGTTGTTATAATCGGTGGTGGAATCATAGGGTGTGCGATTGCTTATGAACTCGCCAAAAAACAGGTAGATGTTCTTGTAATAGAAAAAGCAAGCCGTGTTGGCACAGAATCATCATGGGCAGGTGCAGGTATATTGACATCACACGCCTCAACACATGAACCCTATCCCGAGTTATGTCGTGCAAGTCTTGCGATGTATCCCTCCATAGCCTCAGAACTTAAAGAAGAAACAGAAATAGACATTGAATTTATACGTTCAGGAACCCTCTCAGTATACTTCGAGGAATCGGATGCTGCAGGTCTCATAGGGTTAGCAGAACGGCGAGTAAACCGAGGATTTACTGCAGAGGTATTAACTTCAGAACAAGCGTTGGAATTAGAACCATTTGTATCAAAGGATATTGCAGGAGCAGTACTATTTCCAGAAGACGGACATGTACGTAACCCAAGGATGGTATCTGCACTGGCAAAGGGTGCAGCACAAAATGGAACACAATTCTTGTTAGGTAATCCAGTTTCAGGTTTTGTCCGTGAAAATGGACGTGTTATCGGGACAATAGTTAACGGTGAAACTGTATATGCCAACTCATTTGTATTAGCAGCAGGATGTTGGACAGGAAATTTGACAACGATGCTTGATGTACCAATCTCAATTTCTCCAGCGAAAGGACAGATAGTTCTACTTGAAACGATGCCACAACTCTTTCAACGTACTATAGACGGTCTGGGTATTTATATAGTGCCACGTACAGATGGGAAAGTTCTACTGGGTGCGACGGTGGAGTATGTGGGTTACGATAAAACACCAACAGTTGATGGAGTCAAGCAGATGATTGACGCTGCAGTTGTAATTGCACCTGAAATCGCAAATAGCACTTTTCTTCAAACATGGGTAGGATTGCGTCCTTATTACAATAGAGGTCCATGTCTCGGTCATTTGTCCGGTTATGATAATGTGGTATTAGCATCTGGTCATTTCAAGAATGGGATTCTACTTGCACCAATTACTGGTAAACTTATTGCCGAATTACTTATTACAGGGCAAACTTCACTGTCATTAGAACCATTTCTACCTATAGTGTAATTTTTCTAACGAACATAACAATTAATAGCAATGAATATTCTCTGGAGGTAAATACTTGTCATGGAAGGACCAATTAATTTCATTATGTTTTTTCTTAGCATAGTGTTTGTAATTTTTTGGATGGTAGTTTTTTGGCGGATAATGCGGGCACACGAAAAACTTGCTGAATCAGTTGAACGGTATTGGCAAATTAGATATAGACAAGACCAGAGAAACAACGCATCAAAAGATGATTAGATGATTTAATTATTCATCTAAAATCGAATTTTTGTCTGTTGTTTGTGTGAATTCTTGAAAAATCCCGTACAGTTTCTCTTGTGTTACATTCGGATCTTCAATGATGATTCTCGTCCCACTGATAACATCCATAAAACCTAATTCACGTGGATATCGAGGTACAACATGTAGATGTAAATGTGGAATGCTTGCACCTGAAGCATCACCCATATTATACCCTACATTAAACCCCCGCGGTTGATATGCCTGTGTCAATACTTCAAAACTTAGACATTGCAGTTTATGTAGATGTATCACCTCTTCGGTGCTTAATTCTCGAACATCAATAATATGCCGTTTTGGAAAAATCAACAAATGTCCAGGACTATACGGATACAGATTTAATGAAATAACAAATTGATCAGTTCGATGAACTTCAAGACATTCAACTTTTTCATTTTTTTCTATGATTGCACACAGAATACAGTCGACATTGGGTCTATTTTTTCCTTTGGCATAAGGCATTTTATTCGGAACAAAAAGGTTGTGTCTCATTCATTGCTACCTCTAACATTGATGTCTACAATGGCATGGATAACATCATATACGATTTGCTTCAATGTAGCAAGTATTACTTTCAGGTTATTTATAGTGAACATTGAAAATAATAATACAAAGTCCCTGTAGGAGCGATCTCCGAATCGCGACAAAACTCACTGATAGTCGGGAATCGGAGTTCCCTCCTACATATCAAAATGTCCCATTAATTCAAAAGTTTACTATAGTTTTAGGTTTTTTTGATATAATTTTCACAATTCAATATCATCTCTTGTAGGACAGGTTTCGCTTCGCTCTACCTATAAATCAACGCTGTGAATGCACTGTTAGCATTCAGCATGTCTCAACTTAAGAAAATATTTCTGATTCTTGATTTGATAAACTTAGTTCAGACAAACACAAAATATAATACACCTATAAAATACCAATATATATCCAATGAAACATTTCACTTTTTAATTTGACACATACAAAAAGATACGCTATAATTAACAAATGTTTAGAATGTAAGTGTGTATCAACGACACAAGTTAGATATACAAAGAGGAGGAATAATCTTAAATTAACACGGTTTGTAGTGTGTGGTTGCTGTGACACAAAAGTTTTTTATTGGCATCGCATACCATATAATCTGTGGATAATGTTGCCATGTATAACAAATTATGAAGATAGGATTGAGCAGTACACAACCGAAAAAGGAGCAATAAAAAAAATGTAAAATTCGCGTCACATTCCTTGTCCTGACTGGATGCAAAACGTCACAGTGACGTGCAAAAGGTCACAATTTATAGCACATACAGATGAGCAATGTAACGGTAAAATAACAGATATAGATATCGCTTCTCTCTACCCGATCTACGATATAAACCATTGGTAACACTCATCTACAGAATATTCTTAAAACTAAATAATCCCGACATTCGTATCGGTATAATAATCGGTCAATATTACTTAAATCTTTTTTATAGTATTTACTATAAAAAATACTTGCAAACAATATAAGAAGTATGCTATACTTTTAAAAAATCAAATCGGTTTATTTTACAATGAAACAGCAACTAATCGATAGTTTTGGACGTATCCACACGAACCTAAGAATCTCCGTCACAGATGTGTGCAATTTTCGGTGCATCTACTGTATGCCTGAGGATATGGTATTTATGCCAGATTCGGCTCAGATGACGGACGACGAGATACTGCATTTCACACGTATCTTTGTCCGGTTAGGCGTTAACAAGATTCGGATCACAGGTGGTGAACCACTTATCCGTCCCGGAGTTCCGCACCTTATCAAACAACTTAGTCAGATAGAGGAGTTGAAAGACATCAGTTTGACTACGAACGGTATCGGTCTAATAACTCAAGCACGAGCACTTTACGATGCAGGACTAAGACGTATTAATGTTAGTTTAGATACGCTCAACGAAGAGAAGTTTGAACAGATGACACGACGAAAAGTACTATCACGTGTTCTTAAAGGACTAAAATCTGCGCAGGAATGTGGGTTTAATCCGATAAAAGTGAACGCTGTTGCAATGCGTGGGTTTACCGATGATGAAATACTGGATTTAGCTACTTTTGCACGAAAAAATAAATATCATTTGCGATTCATTGAGTTTATGCCACTTGATGCAGACGATATCTGGGGACGGAATATGTTCATTCCCGGCAAAGAGATTGTTGATAAGATTAACAGCGTTTATCCAGTGGAAAGGTTGTCTTTAAACGGAGATTCAAAGAGTGATACAGCACAACGTTACCGCTTCGCTGATAACGGTTCTGAACTTGGAGTGATACCTTCCGTCAGTGAACCGTTTTGTGAAAACTGCAATCGTATCCGTCTCACGGCTGATGGCAAGTTCCGAACATGTCTTTTCTCCTTAACAGAAACCGACCTACTAACACCTTTACGTGAAGGTGCATCGGATAAAAAAATGGAAAAACTAATAATTGATGCAGTTATGGAAAAAGAGGCTGGACATAAGATTAATGCTGCAGACTTTATCAAACCTGAGCGGAATATGTCAAGGATTGGTGGATGATTATAATAGAGACAATACGTTTTTGAAAGTAAGGAGATAGAAGCAAAAAATGAGCAATGACCTAATAATTAAAGACCTACATATCAGTGTACAAGGAAATCAGATTATCAAGGGATTAAATGTAACCGTCAAACAGGGTGAAGTGCACGCACTTATGGGACCGAATGGGTCCGGCAAAAGTACACTTGCGTATGGATTGATGGGACATCCCTCCTATGAAGTTAATTCCGGTGAAGTTATTTTTAACGGTGTCAATGTATTGGAATTAGAACCGAATGAACGTGCTAAATTAGGACTTTTTCTTGCATTTCAATATCCTACAGTTATTCCTGGTGTTAGTTTAGCGAATTTCCTACGGAGTGCTGTTAGTGCAGTTCGTTCCAATGAAACAAACGGTTCTGATACACCTGAACTCATTCCAATGCGGGAATTCCGAAAGGAATTGCGCGAAAAAATGGACCAACTGAGTATGGATGATTCATTTGCAAGACGTTATCTCAACGATGGATTTTCTGGGGGTGAGAAAAAGCGGGCTGAAATCCTACAACTCGCTATGCTTGAACCGAAAATCGCTGTACTTGATGAAACCGACTCTGGACTTGATATTGACGCTGTGCGTATTGTTGGTGAAAGTGTAAAAAGTTTGGTTGGACCAGAACTCGGTGTTTTGATTATCACACACTATCCACGTTTGTTGGATTATATTCGTCCACAGTATGTGCATATTCTGCTTGATGGCAGGATTGTTGAGTCTGGTGGATGGGAACTTACACAAGTATTAGAAGCAGAAGGTTACGATCCAATTCGAGAAAAATATGGTATTGCTGAAACTGTTCAGCAGAATTAAGGTAAGGAGGAAAACCAATGGCAACCCCAGAAACGAGACAAATTGACGATATCGGGATTAGTAAGGACTATCAATACGGGTTCCACGATGATGTTAAGCCAACGTTCAAATCCCGTAAAGGATTGGACGAAGAGGTTATCAACCAGATGTGCGACATCAAAGAGGAACCGGATTGGATGCGCGAGTATAGACTTAAGGCTTACGAAATCTTTAAACAGAAGCCGATGACAAAATGGGGTGGTGATCTTTCACAGCTCAATTTTGACGATATCTATTACTATGTCAAAGCCTCTGACCGAAGTGAACGGAGTTGGGACGATGTGCCAGAAGACATTAAAAACACCTTCGACCGACTTGGAATACCTGAAGCTGAACGGAAATTCCTCGCGGGTGTCGGTGCACAATACGATTCCGAAGTTGTTTATCACAACCTTGTAGAAGAATTGGATGCAATTGGTGTCATTTTTGTAGATACCGATACTGCTGTCAAAGAATATCCTGACCTTGTGAAGAAATACTTTGGTACTATTATTCCGTCCGCGGATAATCAATTCGCCGCGCTGAATAGTGCTGTCTGGAGTGGTGGTAGTTTCATTTATGTTCCTCCGGGTGTAAAGGTTGAATTCCCATTGCAAGCCTATTTCCGAATCAACACCGAAAACATGGGGCAGTTTGAACGGACGCTCATTATTGCTGATGAAGGTTCACAGGTACATTATGTTGAAGGGTGTACGGCACCGACGTTCAGCAGTGAATCGTTGCATAGTGCAGTTGTTGAAATTATCTGCATGAAAGGTTCACGCGTACGCTATACAACTATCCAAAACTGGGCAAGCAATGTGTATAATCTCGTCACCAAACGTGCACTTGCTTATGAAGACGCACAGATGGAATGGGTAGATGGTAATCTCGGTAGCAAGTTGACGATGAAGTATCCGAGTGTCTATATGATGGAACCCGGTGCAAGAGGTGAAATCCTCTCTATTGCGTTCGCAAGTAAAGGACAACATCAAGATGCAGGGGCGAAAGTCTACCATTGTGCACCACACACGACCTCACAGATTACGTCAAAGTCCATTAGTAAAGATGGTGGACGTTCCAGTTATCGTGGATGGGTTGATGTCGCAAAAGGTGCAAAGGGATGCAAATCTCATGTTGTTTGTGATGCACTTCTTCTTGACAAAGAATCACGATCAGACACCTATCCGGTCATAGAAATCAATGAGAACGATACTAACATTGAACATGAAGCACGCGTTAGCAAAATCGGTGAAGAGCAGCTCTTCTACCTGATGAGTCGTGGTTTGACTGAAGAGGAAGCATCAACTATGATTGTCAACGGGTTTATTGAGCCGCTTGTGAAGGAATTACCAATGGAGTACGCTGTTGAGATGAATCGCCTTATTCAACTCCAGATGGAAGGTTCAATAGGATAGGAGAGGATTTAGAATTGCAAACAGGTGATTTTTCAAAAGATTTTGTTGAGAAAATAACGCGCGATGAACCGCAGTGGATGCGTGAGAGAAGATTAGAAGCATATTCTCTCTACGAATCGTTGCCAATGCCACATACGACAGAAGATGATGTATGGCGACGGACTGTTGATATGCGTACCCAGGATTACTGGCGTAGAACACGACGCCATCTACGCGGGTTTGCAATCGATAATTATAATCCTGCTACAGAATCAAATGAAAGTGTAGCAACTGAAGATGATGATGGTGCAGGAGTTTATATTCAAGTAGATGGGAATCCCCAACACACTTACTTGTCTCCTGAATTAGAAAAAAAGGATGTCTACTTTGCTGATTTACACACGGCTGTAAAGGAGCGGGGAGATCTCATCCGTGACTACTTTATGACGAAGGCAGTCACATTAGAAACAAACCTAAAAAGTGGTAATTTTGCCAGTCATAACATGTTGGACGCACTTCATGGTGCATTTTGGCGTGGTGGATATGTATTACACATTCCGAAAGGTGTCAGGATAGAAGATCCGTTGCGTGTATATATCAGACTTTCCGAAGCACAACACGCTGATCTGTCGCATGTCCTCCTTATAGCTGAAGAAGATAGTCAAGTTGTCATCATAGAGGATAATGCGTCTGATAAACCGGATTCAGACGGTTTTCATTGTGGTGCTGTTGAGATTTTCGCTGGTCAGAATGCCAACGTAACTTATGTGCAGGTGCAACACTGGAATCGTCAGGTTTGGAATTTTGCCTCACAACGATCCATTATTAGCAAAGATGCACAACTTTGTTGGGTTTCTGCCACATTCGGAAGTCGATTAAGTAAAATGAACCAAGCAATTGTGTTAGATGGAGCAGGTAGTACTGCTCAATTGTTAGGTTTAGCATTCACCGATGCACGCCAACATTTAGATGTTAGCACAGCACAAGAACATATGTCACCATATACCTCCAGTGATCTGTTATACAGAACTGTTCTGAAGGATAGATCACAAACAGCTTGGGGAGGAAACATCTATGTTTACCCTGATGCAAACTATACGGATGCATATCAGAAAAATGACAATCTACTACTGAGTGAACGCGCACATGCAGATACCTTGCCCGGATTAGAAATTGAAGCACATGAAGTTCGTTGTACCCACGGTGCTACAGCAGGTAAAATTGACGAAGAACAAGTATTCTACTTGATGAGTCGTGGTTTACCCTATGATATGGCAGAAAAACTAATTGTGGATGGGTTTTTTGAACCTGTCATGGAACGTATCCCTTTGGATGCTGTCCGAGAAGAAATGCAAGAATTTGTTTCACTTAAATTGGAAAAATAGCATACTTTGTATGCTGACAGTAAACATGCACGTCATCAGACGTTGCCAAAATTAGAAGGAGTCACTTACAATGAGTCAACCCACAATTATTGCATATATGAAACCTGTCTGTGGCTGGAGTAACGGTGTCCGTGCCATTTTCGACAAATACAATTTGAAATACGAAGACAGAGATATTATCAACGTCGAAGAAAACTATCGTGAAATGGTACAAAAGACACGTCAACCTTACCAACCGTGTGTCCAAATTGACGACATCATACTTGCTGATGTCAGCGGTGATGAAGTGGAAGCATATCTGCTTGAAGAAGGAATTGTTACACCAAACGAAGCAGAAACAGAAGTGCCAACTGATCAGGCATGTGAAAGCCACGATACTGCTCCTGTCAATATCGGCTTCCCGAGTCGGTAAATTTATCTCATTAATACAATGATATGCGCGCTGTCTAAGCGCGCTACTTCCTGTGATATAACTTATATTTTAAGGAGGGTATACGGTTAGAATAGAAGGTATATAGTATAAGAATGACACTTAAGGAACATATTGACGATATACGAAATCAGTTAAAACAAGGTGCGTTTTCACATGAAGCTGCAGTTTCTGACGGAATTGTGCGTAGACTACTCCATGCATTGAATTGGCCAATATTCACTCCAAAGATTTTCATTCCTGAATACGGAGTCGGAGGACAGAGAGTGGACTTTGCGTTGTGTCATCCACCAGAAAAGGCGCGTGTTTTTATAGAGGTAAAACAAGTTGGGAATCTTGATGGAGCAGAAGAACAGTTATTTGGATACGCTTTTCGAGAGGGAGTACCAATTGCAATTCTTACTGATGGTCGGATATGGCGATTTTTTCATTCAACAGGTGAAGGAAAATTTAGGGAACGGAAAGTATACGAATTAGATCTACTTGAAAGCGACAGTGCAGATAGTATAGAACGTCTTAACAGATACCTGAACTATGAAGCAGTCCGAAAAGGGAACGCAATTATTGCAATTAAAAATGACTATCAAAGCGTTTCTAAACAACGCGAGATTGAGGCACGTTTACCAGAGGCATGGAGTAAATTATTGCACGACGAAGATGGATTTTCCGAGTTCTTAATAGAAGCAATGGCAGGCAAAACAGAAAGTTTATGTGAAGCTAGACCTACACCTGAACAGATATTAACGTATTTGAAAAGCTTAAAAAGGGAGACCGAGTCGAAAATTGAAGTAATACCTACTACTTCTAAACAATATAAGGTGACACCTACACCTCCAAGTACATCTCGGCAACCTATACGAAAATCACCAATACCACCTACTCGCTTACGAGTTACTATGAACAATGGAGAAGTGATTGAGCAATCAAATGCATCAGATACTTTTCTTGAAACAATAGAAAAATTAGGTTTTGATGAGGTAATGTCTGTTGCTCCGACTATAGTATCAAAAGACAATTTTCCTAATTATGATAAAACTGGTGTTCAGATTGGTGAACATTACATTTGGAAAGAAATTAGTACAGATGTGAAAAGGAGATATCTTGAAAGAATTGCACACGATCTTAATGTCTCACTAAAAGTAGAAATAGTTGATAAAGTGTGAAGTGTTTTTGGCTTCTCCTTATTCTGGTCACACCAATCCGTAACATAATCCTGATAATCCTATAATCTTGTAAATGCTGGTTCAGACAATGCTCGGATAACCTAACTTACACCTTAGTTCCAAAATTGTTTATATTGAGATTAAGGAGCGTCCTATGAAAGTATCGGAAAATCCCAAAATCGTAGAGACTCTCAAGCGAATTCTAAAAGAGTATGATTATCTGGAATATGATGAAAATCGTTCTAAGGACGATGTGCTATACATAAAAGTAACCACCCCCGACACCGAACGTGACTTTAAAATCTGTGGAAAAATATGCAACAAATTAGAAAAGTCTACTAATCTAAGTTTTTTTGTGCCTGACAGTGTCTATTCAGATGGAACTGATTGTGTTAAACCGAGGAACTATTTCACCTTGAGATTGAGAATTACTTCGAATCCAGAGCAGTGTGGCGGCAGACCTTGCATACGAGGTATGCGGATTCGGGTGACAGATGTTTTAGACTTACTTGCCAGCGGACTCTCCTTTAAAGAGATTCTTCAGGAGATGCCAGACCTTAATTCCGATGATATTGTGGCATGCCTCAAATTCGCTACACATAAAATTGATCCCCCGGTGATTCGTAAAACAAATCACCCAGTGATTACTGTATGAAATTTTGGATAGATGCTCAACTCTCTCCAGCACTTGCGCCATGGATCAAGAATACTTTTGCTGTAGATGCATTTTCAGTCCAATGGCTTAAATTTCAAGAAGCGAGTGATAGAGACATATTTTTAGCGGCTCGTGAGACAGAAGCAGTTGTGATGACAAAGACCACGATTTCGTTGAATTGTTGGATCAACTTGGTCCGCTACCACAACTCATTTGGATAAGATGTGGTAATACAACAAACGCTCAAATGCGTAAGATCCTGTTCCTGAGTTTCCCAAAAGCTTTATTGCTTTTACAAGAAGGCGAATCGTTGGTAGAAATCACTGACATCTCGTAGATTACGTTATGGAACCGTAGTGAATCATTTGTAATCGAGTTGACTTTGCGAAACCCGATTAATCGTGATAATCCTATAATCTTGTAAATGCTGGTTCAAACAAAATAGGTAAAATAACAATGCAAACCTCCGACTATCGTCCACTTGATGTTAAAGCCATTCGTGAGGATTTCCCTATCTTCACAGACACCTCATTTGCATACCTCGATAGTGCTGCGTCAACACAAACACCGCACCCTGTCGTAGAAGCGATGGATGCCTATTATGATACCTATCGTTCAAATATCCATCGCGGCATATATAGGATTTCAGAAGAGGCGACAGACCAATACGAAAAAGCACGGCAGAAAGTCGCACAACTGATCAATGCACCACGGACAAGTCAAGTTGTCTTCACACGGAATACTACGGAGTCCATCAACCTTGTAGCCTATAGTTGGGGGAGTATCAATATACACGAAGGAGATGAAATCGTTCTCTCGGAACTTGAGCACCATAGTAACCTTGTTCCATGGCAGATGTTGGCACAACGTACAGGGGCAACGCTGCGGTTTCTTGAGATAACCGACAAGGGATTACTTGACTTCACACAACTACACGATATATTGACTGAAAAGACCAAATTGGTGGCAATTACACATGTTTCTAATGTTATCGGTACAATTAACCCAATTCAATCTATTATTGAGGCAGCACATGCTGCTGGAGCAAAGGTGATGGTAGATGCAGCACAGTCTATTCCGCATTTCCATGTTGATGTGCAACAATTGGATTGTGATTTTCTTGCATTTTCAGGACATAAGATGTGTGGACCGACAGGAGTCGGTGTGCTATACGGTAAGTTAGAATTGCTTGAAGAAATGCCCCCATTTCTCGGTGGCGGATCAATGATTAGGTCTGTTGAACGTGACATCTCAACCTATGCAGACGTTCCTGCAAAATTTGAAGCAGGCACACCAAGCATTGCTGAAGCAATTGGACTCGGTAGTGCGGTAGACTATATTACGCAGGCAGGATTAGCATCAATTCATGTGCACGAACAGGAACTCCTAAAATACGCACATTCACAGCTACAGGATTTTGAAGGTATAACAATTTATGGACCGGAACCACATCAGAAAGCAGGGGTTATCTCGTTTAATTTACAAGGTATCCATCCGCATGATGTAGCCGGTATTTTGGATACACATGATGTGGCAATCCGTGCAGGACACCACTGCGCGCAACCACTAATGAAAAAGTTAGATGTAATAGCAACCGCTCGTGCAAGTTTTTACTTGTACAACACGAAGGATGATATAGATCGTTTATGTGATGGTCTACGAAAAGCACAGACAATTATGATACGGAGAGATAAATGAATATATATCAAGAAGAACTTCTTGACCACTATGAAAATCCCAGCAATTATGGCACATTACCTGATCCTGATATTTCCCATGAAGAAGATAATCCATTATGTGGAGATACCATTCGGATGGACCTACTTGTGGAGGATGAGACTATTAAAGAGGTCCGGTTCTGTGGACATGGTTGTACTATTAGCTTAGCTGCAGCCTCCATGCTCACAGAGAAAATACAAGGTAAGACTCTTGAAGAAGTTAAGCAACTCACAAGAGATGATATTATGGATATGATCGGCATTCCGTTAGGTCCAGTACGTGTAAAATGTGCATTATTGGCTCTGAAGGTTCTCAAGGCTGGTGCTTACGGTATCAAAGGATGGCCAGGAGAAGAAGATGAATAGGAAAGGAACAGATGGCAGAATTCTATAAAGTTATTAAAGTTGATGAAGTGCCACCCGGCACGAAAAAATTAGTTGAAGTAGATTTCGTTCCTGTGCTACTCTTTAACGTAGAAGGAAAATTTTACGCGATGGAAGATGTATGCACACATGATGGTGGACCTTTAGGTGAAGGTTTATTGAATGGGGATGAGATAGAATGTCCTCGTCACGGTGCACGTTTTTGTGTTAAAACTGGAAAAGCCCTCTGTATGCCTGCAATTGAAGACATTGAATGTTTTCCAGTCAAGGTTGAAGACGGCGATATATTGGTTAGCATCGATTAACTACTACTTCATCTGAGCAAATTGTCTTATCTCACAATAGGAGAAAATCAAATGGTAACAGAAGAATCTGTTTTGGAATCTATCAAACAAATTATTGACCCTGAAATCGGTATTAACATCGTTGATATGGGACTTATTTATGAAGTCGATATTGAAGAGACAACCGTTGATATTACAATGACCCTAACAAGTCCTGGATGTCCTGCTGGTGGACAGATTGTCAATGGAACGCAGCAAGTAACCCAGCAGATGGACGGTGTTGAAGAGGTTAACGTCAATGTGGTGTGGACACCGCGTTGGACACCCGAATTAATGAGCGAAGAGGCAAGAGACGAACTCGGTATCTTCTAACAAAAGTAATTATATTTTGCGTACCGTATCCTCATGAACCTAATCACTCAACCGAAACTTCTCAAAAAACATGGGAACGCTTTTCAGATTGAATGGAAGGATGGTCATGAAAGTTGGTTCCCATATAGTTATCTCAGACAGATGTGTCCTTGTGCTGAATGTGCCATCATCAGGCACGAAGGTAAGGATGTTCATTCGCTGTTTTCTCCACAAGGTGATGGAGATATAGATTTGATAGAAGTATCTGATGATATTCAACCGCTGGATATACAGTTAGTGGGTCGTTATGCACTCCAATTCAATTGGGATGATGGACACAATACTGGCATCTATCCATTTGAAATTCTGCGCGAGATATGTCCGTGTCCTAAGTGCGCGTCATTATCGCCAACACAAAACGAGGAAGATGCTGAGTAATGCAGTCGAAACATTCACTTCCTGAAATTTCTACGCAAGAATTAAAGCAAAAAGTAGACCGAAATGAGGATATGCTATTGCTGGATGTACGTGAACAATATGAATACGATATTGTGCATCTTGAAGGGGCAAAACTAATACCTCTCAACACATTACCGCAACATCTTGATGAAATTCCAACAGACCAAGAGATCGTGGTTTACTGTCACCACGGACAACGTAGTCTATATGCAACCGCATACCTTCAAAAAAATGGGTTTACCGACACAAAAAACCTAATAGGTGGAATTGATCAATGGGCAGCTGAAATTGATACTACACTAAGGAGATACTAAATACATGCTTGTTGAATTTGAAAATCGTTCCGGTGAAATGGAACAGGCAGAAATGGAAATTGACGAACCTTGTCCAATTTGTTGTGGCATGCTTTTTCCTGTTGTGGAGTCCAAGCCAGAAAGTGGATACCGTTGTAGTAGTTGCGGACTCGTATATAATCCTGTAGATAAAGATGTCGTTCCTGAATAAATTAGATTATTCTCGGAAGAGACTACTCAATCTCACGGAAATCTGGTACTTCTATCGGATCACCACCCTTTGCTATAGATTCCTCTGAAATCAACCCAGGCACCGTATAATCCATTGCAGTATACACATCAATCGGTGGTTGAGTATCGTTGAGGATACTATCAACAAAATCACGCACCTTGAAATACTCACCAAGGTCTCCAATATTTTCTGCTTCAGTAGGTGGGTTTTTCCACCGTTCCGGTAAGAATTTCCCTTCTAATTCACCGAGTGGTCTCCACTGCTCTCCTGATTCAAACTCATTTAACCATATCTTGGGTTGTCCACCGAACCCGCGAGAACTCTCATAACACCCTTTTGTACCCTGAAGACTAAAATAGGAGTTTGCGGGACGGTTTGAGAGCATATCAATCCGAATCTTGATTAAACCTCCACTTTCAGTCTTACAAAGCATCATCACCGTATCCTCCATTGCATGCTCTGGATCAGTATTAACACCTGTTCCAAGACAACAGACATTCACCACGCGTTCACCAAACCACTGGAGGACTGGACCAAGGCTATGTGTCGCATAATTGCAGCGATTGATACCTACCTGCCAATAATAACGCCACGTCGGATTGCCACTTGCATCATGATGAAGCGATTTGATGTTATGTAGATATTCTCCTTCACCGAAATACACATCACCAAACAGCCCTTCCTCTACGATACTACGGATTAGTACATTGTGCTTAGAATAACAAGTATTCTCAGCCATTGTATACTTTGCAGATGACTTACGTACTGCTCGTACAAGGTCGTAACATTCATCTAACTTAACAGCAGCTGTCACTTCACTGATGACATGTTTATCTGCTTCTAATGCTTCTATTGACTGCGGAACATGAAGATTCTCAGGTGTAGCAAGTACAACAAGGTCAACAACATCTAACATATCACTGTAATTTGTAAATTGCTGTGGAACATTAAACCGATCTGCTACGTTTTGGAGTGTTGCCTCATTGATGTCACATACTGCTGTGACCTCAGTTTCAGTAATGGTACTAAACGGTTGAAAATAAGAACTCCCGCGATGTGCCCCGACAATCCCAACCTTCAGTTTATTTGACATGGGTATCTCCTTTCAAATGTAGAAATAGCATACCACATTATCAACAATAATTCAGTAAAGTTCATAAAATAACCTGACATAATGTAGGTATATTTTGGATTTAACACTTATGTTGAATTCTACAATGGAACAAGGTATAATAAATAATCGTCCAATAACATTCACAACAGTAAGGTTTAGACCAAAATAGAAATATGCACTTAAATAATCCTTCATGAGCAAAAAGACACTTGATCATCTCCTAATATTATTCACAGTATTATGTGACCTCTGTTTCATTGCTACTTCAATTGTTGTCGCATATTGGATACGATTTGAATCAGGTTTGCTTGATACGTTAGCATTACATAAAGGAGGCACACCACCCTTTAATGACTATATTCGACTGATACCAGTGACAGTTATTATTTGGATGGTAACACTGAATGGATTTAAACTCTATCGTCAGGAAGACAATGCTACACTGTTATCTTTCTGGAGACTCACCCAAGCCTCTTGCATCGCACTGATTGGAACATTAGCAGCACTCTTTTTCATATACCATCACGTCCCCTATTCACGTTGGGTAATGTTACTTGGAACTTGTTTCAATTTTGTATTCCTGTTTCTGATTAGACTTGTGCTTTTCCGATTTCGTCAATCTATTCAGGCACACGGAGTTGGTGTAAGTCGTATAGCACTCGTTGGTTATGACGAACGCGGTAGTAAGTTTATTGACGCGTTGAGTGTGAGACAGAATAGTGGATATAAATTAGTAGGTCTGATTGATGGGGCAAACACCGTCCAGAAAAAATGTGCTGATGATTCAGAGGGAGAATATCTCGGTAGTAGTGAAGAGATACTACAGATCGTGCAAGAACACCGTCTTGACATGTTATACATCGTATCCCCATCAGTGTCAAATGATACCATTATGGAGATAATGTACGCATGCGAAGGAATACCGATTCAGATCAATGTGCTACCCGAACTCTCCGAATTTATCACAGGTGGGTCAGCAGTAACCTTCTTTGAAGGGCAACCTGTGCTTCAACTCCGTGAGACGCCGATGCAAGGTGTAAGTGGAATCATCAAACGGCTAATTGATATCGTGTTTAGTCTGTTTGCCTTGATTGTGTTAAGTCCCTTGATGCTAATAATTGCAGCAGTCATCCGTATTACCTCTCCCGGTAAAGCGATATTCCTTCAAGAACGTGTTGGTAGAGCAGGCAAGCGTTTCAACATATACAAATTCCGTTCAATGCGTGTTGATGCAGAGGCAAATATCGGACATGTATGGGCAAAAACGGATGATCCACGGCAAACTGAACTCGGTAAGTTTCTTCGACGCTGGAGCCTTGACGAACTACCACAATTTCTCAATGTCCTTAAAGGAGATATGAGTCTTGTAGGACCGCGTCCAGAGATGTCAGGTTTGATTGGAACATTCCAAGAATCTATCCCACACTATCTTGCCAGACAGCGCGTCAAATCGGGTATGACGGGTTGGGCTCAAGTCAACGGTTTTCGTGGAAATACATCCCTTGAAGATCGTGTTAATTCTGATCGTTATTATATCGAAAACTGGTCAATTGCTTTAGATATAAAGATCATCTTGAGAACGGTTTGGGCAATTATACAAGGTTGATATAGTATAGTTTATACAGCAAAAAAGCGTCGGACAAAGTTCCATGCACCCGTTTTGTAATAGCGATGTCCTCCTTCACCAATATACAGCTCACACCTATCTCCAACACCTGCGACCGTGTAAATTTCCTTCAACTTTTCGTAAGCTAACTTAACGTGACCAATTGGGAATATCGGATCGTCTTTACCAGAAATAGCACAAAATGGACGCGGTGCGATTAATCCTGCGACATCGTACATCTCACCTAACCGCATTACACCGGGAACGTAGTTGCATTCACAATGGCGGATTGTTCCGATGCTACCTTCAAAGGTGCAGAAGTAGCAACTCGGTACTGCTACAGCGATACGCGTTTCACACGCAGCAGCGAAAAGAGAAACCGTTCCACCACCAGAGTTACCGGTGATTGCAATGCGTTCTGCATCAATTGGCAGATTTTCGATTGCCCAATCTATCAATCGTGACATGTCCCATACTCTCTCGCCAATCGGTGTGCGACCAACGAGTATGTCATGCACTAACTGATGACGGCATGAATGAGTGTTATTGTTGTTCTTATCAGCATCTGTGCGAGTTTCACCGAATGCGCGTGTTGTTGGAGCAATTGCGATGTAACCTTCCTCAACGGCAGCCTGACGTGCGATATCGCGTTCTCCTTCCAACATTTCTTGCTCCTCTTTTTCTGAGTGTGCGATTCCAGCATAGATATGCGGATGATTGTGACCGTGTGGCGTAAGAATTAGAGGTAGTTTTCCTTCAATTGCTTTTGGTCGTATCAGATAAAACGGTAATGGCACGGTTGGTTCTACCCATAGATACCAATTTTCTCGAATGTGATCGTCAAGATCCAAGACATTTAATTGTTCTGCCTTTGGGGTATAACCATCAAGGTCAGATTCCATGTTATCTAAACCGAGTATTTCCCGTAATTCAGGACGAAAATTGGATTGCCATGCTATCATACCTTCTCGAGTGGTTTCTCTGAATTCATATTTTCTGGTGACGGTACCGTATAGAGTTTCAAAATGTTTGTCAGCGTTATACATTTAGCTCTCTCCTCTCGTACATTAACTATCTACAAATATGTTGTTGTTTGATTATACCCTATTTCCATTTTCTTATGGTGTATTTAAAACCGAACCAATTGCGTTGACAATATGACTAATAACATGATACTTTATAACAAACAGATGAAGGAGATGAAGATTATGAGACATACGATAACATTTCAATGCTTGCTGATAATGTTCCTCTTTTCAGTGATTGTGATTTTGCCTGCGTATTCAGTTGATGTAACTGTCGCTTTTTTAGCAGGAAGCAACGATCTCGGGGAAGTTGAGGAAGCTGCCTACAATTGGGTAAACGATGAATATCCAACGACATTACTTGTAGCAGACAACAGTGGTACTTTTAAGACAGATGGTGGTACCGCTAAAAAATTAGATGACTATGCTGTGTTATGGCTTTTTTACACAGAAACAAATCAGTTGCCCGCGTCATTTCTTGCAGACGGTACAAAAAAGGCTATTCTTAATTATGTAGAAGCGGGTGGTGGCATATTTCTATCAGCACTTGGTCTGAAATATGTCGTTGACATGGGTGTTGATGATGGTGGTAATGCCCGCGTATTGCAACCCCTTGGTAAAGGTCCTCCAGAGATAGGTATTAATCCGACTGCAGTTTTCAAAGATCATCCTGTCTATAAAGGTTTTGATACAAGTAAACCGATTTTTCTTACCAGCATGGATCAAGCGGGTTTTTCAGCAGATTTCATCAATTTCAAAGCAGCACCACCTGCTGGCAATATACTTGGCACAAAAACACGTGGTGGTGGTGCAGGTGCCGGTGAACGTCCGTTTGTTGAATATGAAGTTGATGAGGGTAAAATCATCACACTTGGACATCATAACGGTGTCTACACAGACACAAAGTCACCAGAAAGTGATAACCTGAGAAAACTCACGATGAATGTGCTTAATTACCTTGGCGAGAATTCAGCATTTTTTGCAGTTGATCCAAATGGTAAATTGGCAACTACATGGGGAAAATTGAAGTCTACATCAAAGTAATATACACATAATCCAGCAATCATTCTCAAACCCGTAATTTGACAGCGTTACGGGTTTTCTTATTGTATGATGTTTATCAAGACCTTATTGAAAAAAAGAAATATGTGTATCTTACAAAATCGTAGAATTATCCGAATCTGATTGGGATTTTGTATTTGATGTATTAAGACTTGAGTGATGCATTATCCAATAAACAGCTGCTACAAATACTCCTCCGAGTAGTGTTGCTATATACCATACTCCCGGCAATACAAATAGACGATTTCTATTCAGTTGAGCATCTTTGAATACTGCACTTGCGAAGGTAAGATGTACTATAGCAAACAAAATCCAAGAAGAGACTACCAAAACCATACCTAAATTCATAAGACCTGGCATATTTAATCCACTAAAATTGAAATTCATTTACTTGTCCTCATATTATTTTGATTTGTATTAAGTGTTCTGTCATGTTTTCGATTCGTGTTACAAATATCCTTTGACAATGTAACATGTTTTTGTTACTATGATTGTTATGAAATTATCAGAAATCCAAAATGCGTTGACAACATTAAATCTTGATGCATGGCTACTTTACGATTTTCGAGGAATTAACCCTATATCACAAAACGTTGCAGGTTTATCTGGTGCACACATCACACGTCGTTGGTTTTGCTTAATTCCTGCAGAAGGTGAACCGCATTGGCTAATTCATCGGATAGAAACATCAAACTTTACTGATGTTTTAGGGAACGTATCCCTATATGCTGGTTGGCAGGAACTCAACGAAGAGATGCCCAAACTCCTTTCCGGTGTGAAGTCTGTTGCGATGGAATATTCTCCTGATGGATCCATACCTTATATCTCACGCGTAGATGCAGGCACAATGGAGTGGGTGCAAGGTTTCGGTGTTGAAGTCCATTCGTCTGGGGAACTTGCCCAATATGTGGAGGCACGGTTATCCGATGCACAGTATGAGGGACATCTCAAGTCTGCCCAACAAGTGCTACAAGCAAAAGACTATGCATTCTCATGGATTGGTGACCAGTTAAAGGCAAATAGATCCATCACAGAGTATGACGTTCAGCAACAGATTCTTGATCAATTTGATTTAATGGGTATAGTAACAGATCATCCTCCAATTGTTGCTGTTAATGCTAACAGCGGTGACCCACATTATGCCCCTTCTGTTACCCGGTCGAATCAGATTAAAAAGGGGGACTTTATCCTAATTGATCTATGGGCAAAACAGAAGGACCCGGATGCGGTTTTCGCAGACACAACTTGGGTTGCTTATGCGGGTACAGAAGTTCCTGAAAGGTACGTTGAAATATTTGATATTGTCAAAGAGGCACGTGATAGAGCAGTTGCATTCATCCGTGATAAATGGGAAGCGAATGAACCGATACCAGGTTATGCAGTAGACGATTGTGTACGCGCATATATTACCGAAAAAGGTTATGGAGAATATTTCATTCACAGAACTGGACACAATATCGGTACTGTAATACATGGCAACGGTGTTAATTTGGATAACCTTGAAACGCGAGATGAACGCGTGCTTATTGAAGGTATATGTTTTTCTATAGAACCCGGTATTTATCTCAACGATTTCGGCGTGAGGACTGAAATTGACGTTTTTCTAATCGGATCAGGGAGAGACGGCGTAATATTGACAACCTCTCCCGTTCAAAATCAGGTATTGCCTCTGCTGTAACTTTATAGTTCCTTTTTTTCAAATCATTTAATATGTGAGAGAAATAAATACGGGTATTAAGTATCCACTGTTCTGCATAAGCAGTTGCGAGTAGTGGTAGTGCGATTGATAAACGTGGTGCGTTTAGGAGCCACTGTTCAGCATAGGCTGCGAAGTCTGTTTCAACGAGTCCTGCACATCCGAGTGTGTAGATAACGAATCGTTTGTCATCGCGTTGGTCTTCACGGACAGTTAATGGTGTTTTGAGTGACATCCGTCTTTCACTATCAATCTCAAAAACACAGAAAAAGTAATCTTCGTTGTGTCCAAAATATCCAATTTCCACATGGAGTTGATGATGTTCTTCAGTGTGGATTGGAATTGCTTCCAGATCTCTCTTGACTAAGACCGGATAGAGAGATGTAAAAAAAATCTGTTCATAGCCAATTGGTTGTTCAACATGGTTTAGTATATCTACGAGTATTTGTTGGTCTTGTGGTTTGAGTTCAAGGCAGATTTTTGAAAATACTTCATCACGGAGAGAATGCATTTCTGGTGGTGCATTCTCAAGAAGTGGATTAAGTTCTCGCATTAATTTTAGGATACGTCGGCGTTTGGGTATTATGCGCCATAAACCCCATCGTACAATAGCTTGCCAAGTTTCCTTCTCGCGCAATAACCCCAAGAACCCCAGTACTGCGTCAATAATCCGTCGAAAGATACTATCTGTTGCAAGACCTTTTCGTTGTTGCGCCATAATTTATTGACAATACCCCAATAATGTGTTATATTAAACAGGTAGAATTGTTCTGAACACCGAGTGATTTCCCTATAACATTAGTCTATTTTATATTTAGCCGGAGTGGTGAAATCGGTAGACGCACTGGATTCAAAATCCAGCGGACCCTAGGTCCATGTCGGTTCAAGTCCGACCTCCGGCATATAGCGATGGTTGTGAAACCATCGCTTTTATTTTTACCACTACATAGCTACTATTTTTCGCATACGTTTTGCGAGATCAATTTGTGCTTCTCTGTCTCCCCCAACTTCGTGAACGACATATCCGTCATAGCCGACAGCACGGAACGCGTCCATGACTGCTGCCCAATCTGTATCACCATCCAAGAGATTTGTAAAACGGTGTTGTCCACGTGAGAAGTCTTTGAAATGCACGCGTTTGATACGATCCCCAAGTTCACGTATCCAATGTTCTGGATACCCGTAAGCCATCATGTTAGCAGTATCAAGATATGTTCCAACCCAATCGCTTCCGATTTCATCAACAATTTCTCTCATTTCTTTTGGACTAAGTAGGAATTTGTTCCAAACGTTTTCCAACCCAATTGCGACATTATATTCTTCTGCTGAGGGTGCCAGGTCTTTTAGAATACCGACGAGGTTATCCCACACCTGTTGGTATGTTCCTTCAACGCTGAGTTGTCCTGGGTGTAGTAATATCCCTCCGACTCCAAGTGCACCTGCGACTTCTAAACCGCGTGCGAGGGATTTAGTTCCGTTATTACGTTGTTCAACATCAGGACTGAGTAAATTACCACGATTTGCATAACCTGCGGTTATACTCGCAATCTCAACACCAACAGCCTCACATTTTGCAGCGATCCCTTTTAGTTCAGTATCACTCATGTTGATGTCTGTGTCTTTACCTTCGCCAAAGGTTAGTTCAACTGCATCATAACCTGCATCTTGGCAAAGTGTAAGTGTATCATCCAGTGACATATTTCCAAGAATGATTTGTGTAACACCTATTTTCATTTGTTGATTTGTTTCTCCTTTTCTGTGTAGAACTGATTTGATGTTAATGTTTGTATGCATAGGTAGCGCGTTTCAAGACATTGTGGACATCGCAGTTCAACATAATATGCATCGTTAAATATATCATCTATCCAATCTGTAAGTTTGTTACTTGTGTTTCCCAAAAATTGCTGTAGCACCTCATATTCTCGATCACAATCTGGACAGATCTGTAAGTCGTGTCCGACTTCAACTTTGTCTAACCATCCCATACTAATTGTGTATCCTTACATTACATTGGAAAATGGTGTAGTTTTCATCATACATTATCAGGAGTCATTGTGAATTGTGATACTGATTTTAGATAGCGACTCGGCAAACGAGCTTTGACGTGAACTGCATCTTCAGCATATTCCGTTCCAAGAACTGTACCATGCTTATAGAGTAGATCCAAGACTTTGCCATCTTTATATGGGATCTGAAGGTCGAGCATTGCCCCGTGTGAGGCGAAACGTTCCGCTAATGTTTGTGTTAAGTCCGAGATGCCATCTCCGCGTTGTGCTGATATAGGGATTGCTTCTTTGTAACGTGTTTGTAGGATATGTAATTGGTCTTCCTTCTGAAGTTGGTCAATTTTGTTGAATACCATTAACATCGGTATATCATCTGCACTTATTTCTGTAAGAACTTTATCTACAGCGGATATTTGTGCTTCTGCTTCTGGATGACTGATATCAACGATGTGTAGCAACATATCTGCTTCTGTTACCTCTTCCAACGTTGCTTTGAACGCTGCAACGAGTTGGTGGGGTAACTTATTTATGAAACCGACTGTATCACTCAACAGAATGGTTTGATTATCAGGTAACTGAACCCTTCGTGTTGTTGAATCTAAGGTGGCAAATAATTTATTCTCTGCTAATACGTTCTCACCTGTGAGTGTGTTAAAGAGTGTAGATTTTCCTGCGTTTGTATAGCCAACAAGTGAAACTTTGATTTTGTCGGAACGATTTTGTCGTTGAACTTGTCTGCGTTTTTCAACGGTAGCTAATGATTTCTTGACATGAGCGATTTGTCTACGAACCCACCGTCTGTCCATTTCGAGTTGCGTTTCACCGGGACCACGTAATGCCCCGCTACCGCTGCCAGCACGGGTTGCAATTCGTGAAAGGTGTGTCCACATACGTGTGAGTCGTGGTAATGCATATTCTAATTGAGCTAATGCTACTTGTAGGCGCGCTTCACTTGTTAATGCGCGTTGGGCAAACACCTGTAGGATAAGTCCTGTTCTGTCAACGGTTGCAATATCAAGTGTGTTTTCAATGTTACGTGTTTGTGCCGGTGACAATTCTTCGTCAAATATAATGGCATCCGCTTCGAGTTCTTCAACCACACCCTTTAGTTCTTCAACCTTGCCTTCACCTATAAAATATGTTGGATTCGGAACATTGCGGTGTTGTATTGTTTCACAAACGACTTTAATTCCTGCTGTTTCTGTGAGTTGTCGCAGTTCCTGTAGAGATTCCTCTGTTTCGTGAAGTAGGTTATCTCGGAGTCTTATGCCGACAAGTATTGCCCGTGAAGGTGGATTGGGTGGTTGTGTGTCGTAAAGTTGATGCATGTTTTCTCCTATTTTTCAACTGTAACAGAATATATTTGACAGTATATACAGTTTATCAGAATAGATTAGCGTTTTCAACTAAATCTTTATTTAGATAGGTTTATTTAGTTTTTGGTTTTTCTTGAGTTATTTTTCACAAATCAATATAATCTCTTGTAGGTCGGGTAGAGAGAAGCGAAACCTATATCCGTTAATTTACCTTTACATTGTTTATCCGTATGTGCTAAAAATTGTGACCTTTTGCACGTCACCTGTGACATAAAGAATTCAGTCAGGATAAGGAATGTGACGCGAATTTCGCTTTTTTTTTATGCTCCTTTTTCGGTTTTGTATCGTTCAATTCTACCTACACAATTTGTTACATAGCAAAAATAACCGCAGATTATGTGGAATGTGAAGCTAATAGATAACTTTTGTGTCATAGAAATCACACGCTACAAACGATGTTTCTTTAAGATTATTCTTCCTTTTTGTATATCTAATACCATTTCTAATAAATAAAGTGCCATTTGCTGAAGACTACTTGTAGGAGCGACCCGGGGAATGCCAATAGGCATTCATACCGTTGATTTCCTGGTCGCGACCGGGAGGTTGCTCCTACAGAAGGTAATGTAAGATGTCGGAGGTCGCTTCGCTCGCTCCGACCTACAAGAGACTATGAGAAGAACATTTCGAACTTCGCGTTGCTCACTCCGACCTACGTATACGGTTATGTTGGGGTTATAGATTGTTTTGTTTTTCATAGTGGTAGTATTATAACACGTGGTTGGGTGGGTTGGAAGGGAAACATGGGGGTTAGAACAATACGTTTCATGCATGTTTCATGTATGTTTCGAATTTTTAGTTTTTTGGGAATTGTCTGAACCAGGATTTTCAGGATTATAGGATTTGCAAATCAACGGTATGAATGCCATTTAGGCATTCACCGGGATAAGAAAAGAGGGTTTTTGGTGGGTTGTATGTTTTTGTCAGAATCACTGGAGGCACAGAAGACGCAGAAGGAGGAGGTTGTGGTGATGTATACGTGTGTACACCTTTTGCCCGGCTCGGACTGAACGGCACAAACTATAGTGAACTTTAGAATTAACAGGACATTTTGAGTTGTAGGAGGGAACTCCGATTCCCGATTATCAGTGAGTTTTATCGCGATTCGGAGATCGCTCCCACAGAAAATGTGTTTCTTTAATTTCAAAGCTCACCATAAATAAACCTGCCCAATATCATGTTTATGCTTGACAATATGTGGCATTAGTATTATACTTAATCAAGGAATAACTTTTCCACATTTTGAAAGGATAGCCAGTAGTTTACTACACTAAAAAACTATATGAATCTTGGACTTACGGATAAAATTGCAGTTGTGGGTGCATCCAGTAAAGGACTTGGTAAAGCAATAGCACTTGGTTTGGCACAAGAAGGTGCAAAAGTCGCTATCTGTGCCAGGAACATTGATACACTTGAGGCAACAGCAGAAGAAATTAGGGAACAGACTAAAACCGAAGTGTTGGCAATACCGACAGATGTAAGTGAACCTGATCAAGTTGAATCTCTGATAAATAATACAATATCCCATTTTGGGGGTATTGATATTTTAGTTAACAATGCGGGTGGTCCCAGAGCCGGTCGTTTTGATGATTTATCATCAGAAGATTATCTGAGTGCTGTTCATCTGAATTTGATGAGCACTATCAATTTATGCCGTGCTGTTGTGCCTACGATGCGTGAACGCGGTGGTGGTCGTATAATTAATCTTACCTCGGTTTCGGTGAAACAGCCTGTAGACGGTTTGATGTTATCAAATATGGCTCGGACAGGTGTAATTGGTTTTGCTAAGACTCTTGCAACTGAACTTGCTCTGGACAAAATATTGGTAAATAATGTATGTCCCGGTATTATTTTCACAGATAGGATTAAGCAGTTAGCAACAGTGCGTGCTGAAGAGGCTGGAATTTCTTTTGAAGCCGCACTTGAGAAAATGACTGCTGATATCCCGCTTGGCAGAATTGGTGATCCAGAGGAGTTCGCTAATCTGGTAGTTTTCCTCGCATCAGAACGTGCAAGTTATATCACAGGTGCAACGATTCAAGCAGATGGTGGTATGGTGAGATCATTACTCTAATGTTCCATCTAGTTTTCAAAGAGTAATGTCTTTTGTTTTGTTTTTTAAACTTATCTTTGATACATATAAGAAATGCATAATGTTAGTATCTGTACTCATCCCAGCGTATAATGAAGAGCAAACGATCCGACAGGTACTAGATAATGTGCAGGCTCTACCTTTAGAAAAACAGATAATTGTTGTGAATGATGGGTCAACTGATGGAACATATGCCATTCTTGAAGAGATACGGGACAATATTAATGTAACTATTGTCCATTGCAAAGAGAATAGAGGTAAAGGGCATGCTATTCGGAGTGGAATACCGCACGTAGAGGGAAAAGTCGTTGTGATTCAAGATGCTGATATGGAGCTTTGTCCCAAAGATATAATACAATTAGTTGAACTTTTGGAAGAAGAACAAACAGACGTCGTCTACGGTTCTCGTTTTTTGGAAGGCAGAGGTAACGCGAGTCTACACAACTTTATTGCTAATCGTATCCTTGCCTTGTATACAAATCTTCTTTATGGATGCCGCATTACTGATGAGTCTACCGGCTATAAGGCATTTTCTACCGATTTGATAAAGATGTTAAATCTTACATGTGAAGGTTTTGAGTTTTGTCCTGAAGTTACTGCGAAAATTTTACGTGCTGATTACAAGATTCATGAAGTACCCGTCTCATATTTTCCTCGGACAAAAAAAGAGGGTAAAAAACTCCGCTTTTGGTCAGATGGGTTCTTTGCAGCGTGGACATTGCTAAAATATAGGTTTGTTTCAAAGTCAAAGATTTTCAATAATGAGACTGATTTGGTATAATAATTTAGTATATTACTGGAGGTTAAATAACCGAATATGAAGATAAAATTGATTTTTACTGTTTTACTATTGTCATTTATGGGTGGGTTTACGTATATTGCCTTTGGTCATGGAGATGACTCCACATTATTAGAGGATGTGAACAGTGATGGAGAAGTGAATATTCTTGACCTTGTACTTGTGGCGAATGCGTTTGGACAATCTGGTGATCGAACATCCGCACAAAATCCTGATGTGAATCGTGATGGGGTTGTGAATGTGCTTGATCTTGTTCGCGTGGCAAATCGTTTCGGTGAAACTGAACAGGAGGATAATTCGACGTATCATGAAATTCAGGACAATATTTTTGATAAAAGTTGTGTGAATAGTGCTTGTCATGCACCACCATCAAATTCAGCGGATCTGAATCTCATTTACGGACAATCCTATCAAGATTTAATAAATCGTGTGCCGAGAAACACTGCTGCTGCAGATGCTGGGATGAAGTTGATTGATCCAGGGAATCCTGACAATAGTTTTCTATTAACAAAGTTATTGGGACCTGAAAATCCTAATTTTGGTGGTCGCATGCCATTTGGTGGAGGTTCACTTCACAAGGGAAAAATAGATGCGATACGTACTTGGATTGCTGCTGGTGCCCCGCAGGAAGGCAAAATAGCTGGTATTGGAGATTTAGGCGTGCTTCGTGACCCTGAAGAAGTATTTAATCCTCCACCGCCTCCTCCACCTGGTGAAGGATACCAAATTCATTTACCACCATTCAAAATTGAACCCGGTACTGAACGCGAAGTTTTCTATGCGACACAGATCAAAGATGAAAATGGACAGCCTGTGGAAGGTGATATTTTCATTAACAGAGTGGAGATTTTTTATCCGTCTGGAAGTCACCATTTCATAGTATATCGTCTTACAGAAGAGGGTATTGCTAACGGAATACATAAAATAGGAGTAGACTCAAATATCGGCGTGAATCCTGAACACGAATTTCGCGATCTTGACCCAGATGACCCACAAACACTCGGTAATTTTGGAATTGATAGACTCTTCGTCGTTGGTACACAGACTGATGATACAGTCTTTGAGTTTCCAGAAGGTGTCGGTCTGCGGTTACCTGGGAATACGGTATATGACTTGAATTCACATTATATCAATCTTCTGGGTGATGAGACACTGATTGGTGAAACTTATGTCAATATCTATACTATTCCAGAAGAAGAGGTAAAGTATGAAGCCGTAGAGATATTTGTGTCTAATAGGTCAATAAATGTGCCACCTGGGACAACGCGCGTTTCTACATTGACATGGTATGTAGAAGACGAATTGGAACGTCGGGGACACGATGCGGATACCGAATTATTTGTATTCCTCCTAACATCACACATGCATAGACACGGTGAATTGTTTGAGATTTTTCAAAATTCCTCTGGAGAACTGTTACACCGTAGTATTGCTTACGATGATGCACCAATAACCTTATATGATCCTGTGCTTGTCTTGGATGTAGGCGACGGACTTAAATTCCAGTGTACGCATAATAACTACGATATAAATGAACCACTACAATTCGGACTTACCTCCGAAGACGAGATGTGTATTATATTTGGTTATTACTTTATCCCTGTAGAAAAGGCAGGAGATATTATTGAATAATTGTGCAGTGATTTCAACTGAATAGTTATTTTATTTTACACAAGTTTCCCCGTGTCTAAAATTGGAGGCACGGGGATACCTATATTGTGATATATATCAAGAACGGATAGAATGTCTAAATCTATAACATCTGACACCTTCATTGATGTATTAACACAACGCATTTTGGTATGTGATGGCGCAATAGGAACAGAACTAAGGAAGCAAATTCCCGTCTACCTGTCTTGTGTTGATGCATGTAATATCTCTGATGAGTACGCGGAGGAAGTCGTCAAGATACATCGTGCTTACGCCGCCGCAGGTGCTGATGTCATTCAAACCAATACTTATCAAGCGAATAGAGAAGCGTTGGCAATACATGGGTATGGTGATAAAGTTGATGAGATCAACCGCGCTGGAGTTAAATTAGCACGAAGTGGTGCTGAAGATACTTGCTATATCGCTGGTTCAGTTGGACAGATTACATTTCAGGATGAAGATGTATCCGAACCTACCGTAGAGCCTACATCAAAGCAGATTCGCCAACTATTCAAAGAGCAAATGGATGTTCTCGTTGACGAAGGTGTTGATTTGCTTATTTTGGAAACGTTTGTGTCTACTAAACAGGCGACGATTGCCACGAAACAAGCACTAACTTATGATATTCCAGTTGTTGTGGAGATTAGCGGTATATCTGGTGGAACTGTGGGAATGGGTGTGGATGTCCGAGTATTTGCTCAGGAACTGGAACAACTCGGTGTCCATGCGGTCGGAGTTAATTGTAGAGGTCCACATGACCTTGTTCAAGCAATGGAACTAATTTCACCTGTCATCAAAGTCCCACTTGTTGTGCAACCAAATGCAGGTAATCCGAGGGTTGAACAGGGAGAGATAGCTGTATCGTATACCGTAGGTGCGGATGTCTTCACCGACTATGTTCATAAGTTGATTAGACTTGGTGCGAATATGATTGGGGGATGTTGTGGTACAACCCCGGAGTATATTGCCCGAATACAAGCGGCTGTTGCAGATCAAAAACCTGTAAAACGACAGACACGCATTTTTGTTCTTCCCAAGAGTTCTCCATCTGATAAAACCCAGAGGGATAATCCTGTCCAACAAGTATTTGAAACTCGTCAACGGATTGTAAGCGTGGAAGCCCGAGCGAATACGTTTCCACAGCTACGTGCATTGCTTAAAGAAGCGAAAGTGATGGCAGAATTGGGTGTAGATCTTTTTGATGTAACCGACAATTCAGGTGCTGCGGTTAATATCGGTGCTGTGGGAACAGCACTTCGTCTTCAGCAGGAAACTCACATTCCCACACTCATTCATTGGACGACGCGATCACGTAATCTCATTAGCATCCAATCACATCTCTTAGAAGCAGAGGCTTTGGGTATACGCGGGATAGTTGCGCTATCTGGGGATCATCCGAAGGCAGGTCCGTTTGAATCAGCCAGTCTTGTCCCAGATGTTCGAGGTGCGGTGCAACTGATGAAATTGATATCGCGATTGAATCAGGGTGAACTTGCAGATGGATCGTCTATCGGGGACCCGTGTGGATTTTATTATGGTGGTGGCTATACGATTGCAGAAAACCTTGACCCTCACATTAAGCACCTGACAAATAAGGTTGCAGAAGGTGCACAGTTTGCATACACACAACCCGTGTGGACTTTTGAAGACATTGTCCGTGCCCAACAAGCAGCAGAACATCTCAACATTAGAATTTTATACGGTATTTTACCTTTAACGAGTTATCGCAGTGCCTCCTATCTTCGTGACAATTTAGGACTTTATATACCTCAGTTGATAGTAGATAAGTTCCGAGACCTTGGAGATACAGCTGGAAAAGAACTTGGTATGCAGTTGACACTTGATTTGGTTAAAGAGATCCGAAATCAGAATTCAATCCAAATTGATGGTATTTATCTGATCCCGCCTGCCCGTCTGAATTGGAAGAACAGACGTCTTGTCATATCAGAAATCGTAAAGACCTACCGTTAGCATATACCCCCAAACGTACTGAAGTAATTATGGTCACTCATAGAAACACACAATCATCTACGGGTATCACAGGACGTGCACTTCTGTTAGGTGTATTGCTGATTCCTGTCAATGTCTATTGGATGACATTAGTTGAGGTGAAATACTATTCACTCGATGGTTCTTGCCTTCCACTTTTTATACAACCGATATTCATTATGTTTATTTGTGTTGTTGCGAATGTGCTGTTGAAACGTATTGCACCAGAACGGATGCTACAACAAGGAGAGTTGCTTACTGTTTATATCATGGTAGCGATCTCGTGTACGTTTGCTGGTCACGACACGATGCAAAATATGTTTGGTAGTATTGCACATCCTTTTTGGTTTGCAACAGAAGAGAACGAGTGGCAGACACTCTTTTTTCGGTATTTACCCACTTGGCTTACCATTTCTGATCCACAGAGTCTGCAGGGGTTCTATGAAGGCGAATCCAAATTCTATACAAATCACAACTTTACTGTTTGGTTAAAACCTTTGTTATTCTGGGGTCTGTTTTTCTTGATAATGATGTTTATGATGTTATGTATAAACACGCTTGTACGTAAGCGTTGGACAGAGCAGGAGAAGTTAGCATATCCGATTATACAGCTTCCGCTATATCTTTCAGAAGAAGGTGGAAGCAGTTTGTTGAAAAATCGGATGATGTGGGCAGGATTCAGTATTGCTGTGACAATCGGTGTGATCAATGGTATTCACTATCTGTTTCCGCAGTTTCCAGAAATACCTTATATCAAGCGTACTGCTGCATTCCAAAATATCTTCACTGAACGACCTTGGAGTGCTATTCGAGGGACGCGTATCTCAGTCTATCCTTTTGCTGTTGGATTAGCATTTTTCCTTCCGTTAGATCTATCATTTTCCTGTTGGTTTTTCTTTGTTGTACGTTTAGCAGAATATGTTATTGCTGCTGCACTCGGAGCACGTTATTTTCCTGCACTTAATGAACAAGCATACGGGGCATGGGTCGCACTATTCATTCTGGCAATTTGGGTAACCCGTCGTCATTTGATTGAGGTATTGAAGAAAGCATTCGGTTTTAGAACCCACTTGGACGATTCAGATGAACCAATGTCATATCGCGCTGCATTGTTAGGTATCATCGGATCGGTTATTGCATTAGGCATATTTGCGAACATCGCTGGAATGGCGTTATGGATAGCGGGAATCTTTTTTGGTATCTATTTCCTACTTTCCTTTGCTATCACCCGTGTACGTGCGGAACTCGGTACACCACATGAGATATATTTTGTTAATCCGCACGATATGATGGCAATGGTAGGAGGGACTCGTCAATTTGATCCAAGTAGCCTTACGATTATGTCGCTATTCTATTGGTTCAATCGCGGGTATCGTAACCACCCGATGCCGAACCAGATAGAAGCGTTTAAGTTAGCAGAATCAACAAGGATGAGCAACAGGCGTTTGTGGATGGCAATGTTAATCGCTATTGTAGTTGGTATAATAGCGACTTTTTGGGCAAATCTTGATATTACATACCGTAATGGTGCGGTTGCAAAAGCAGGAGGGTTTAAAGGATGGGTTGGAAGGGAATCTTTCGGACGGCTACAAAGGTGGTTACACAATCCATCTGAGCCGAATGTGGTAGGTATGAGTTTTATGGGAATTGGTGCATTACTGACCTTTGTAATGATGTATATGAGGATGCATTTTTTGTGGTGGCCCTTTCATCCTGCTGGTTATGCCCTTGCGATTAGTTTTGCGATGGATTACTTCTGGTTTGCTTTTTTCGTTGCGTGGTTCTTGAAGTTGATGATATTACGCCACGGTGGATTGAGGTTACATAGACGCGTAGCACCGTTATTTTTGGGATTGATTTTGGGAGATTATGTGATTGGTAGTATATGGGCAATTATTGGACCTGTTTCTGGGTTGCGCACATATAAGATATTCATCTGATGTGATTTTATATCTATTTTAGGATATAGGTCTTTTATATGTTTTTAGTTGCTATCCGTTGAGACTTGACAAACAGTATTGTTTCTTGATAATCTATGCTAAACAAATAAGTAAATGTCGTCATTCTTTTTGTCTAAACTATAAGTATATACTATGTGGATATAAATGATATTTATGGAGGAACATCCTCATGAAAATAACAGATATAGAATACCGCACTGTTTCCATCCCGTTTATACCAGCGATAGAGGAACATTCGGGTATGGTTTATCCGACCACCCTTATTTGGGTACATACAGATGAAGGAATTACTGGTTTAGGTGAAAGCAATGCTGTTCATAGCGATATTACTGAACAAGCAGATCAAATTGCTGAAAGATATGTCGGCAAGAATGTTTGGGATTTCGACTTTGCTGATGAAGGTTTTACCTTCCAATCTGCATTTTATGATATTGCTGGACAAGCATTGGGTGTACCTGCACATAAACTAATTGGTCGGCAACATAGGGAAAGCGTTGAACTTGCCTACTGGTCACCACCGATGCCACCAGATGCCACTGCTGCTGAATCAGAACGTGCTGCGAATTTAGGTTTTCGTGTACATAAACTCAAAGCGAGAAGTGCAACTATTGTTGAAACTGCTCGGTTAGTCAGAGACGCGTGTGGACCTGATTTTGAGCTACGGGTTGACCCAAATACTGAATTTGGGGACTTAGAAACCGGTATACGTCTTGCGGAAGAATTACAACCGTATAACATTGAAGTCTATGAAGACCCTATACGTTTTGAAGATCTGTCTTGGTACAGTGAACTTAGGAAACATACCGATGTACCGGTCGCAAGGCATGTAGGAGGGATACAGGAAATACTTAGGAACATCCAAGCAGATGCCGTTGATGCGATTAATACTCAAGGGAATGTGGCTGGACTCCGAAAGAGTGCTGCTGTAGCAGAAGCTGCAGAAATACCAATATGGGTGCAGTGCTTTGCATTCGGTTGTTGTGTCGCATCTACCTTCGCTGCACACATGGTATGCACAATACCAAATTGCACTATGCCGATAGATGAACTCCCACATATACGAGTTGATGACCTATCTGGTGGTAGTATGAATCTAACAAATGGAGCGATTCATCTGTCAGACGAACCGGGATTAGGTATTCAACTGGATATGGATGCTGTTGAACGGTATAGGATTAAATAGTCAATCCTTCTTATTCTGCTCTAAGTGCAACTTATACCAATTCTAATATTTATTGTCCCATTACTGGATTTAACCATTGTTATTGATTGGAAATCTTTCTTCTGTAGGATCGACCCGGTGAATGCCTAAACGGCATTCATACCGTTGATTTGGGGGAATGCCTAAACGGCATTCATACCCGGGGAACGCCTATAGGCGTTCATACCGTTGATTTCTTGATTTACCGGTCGCGACCAGAAGGTCGCTCCTACAAGTAGTCCTCAGCTAATGACACTTTATTTATTAGAAATGGTATAAGAAGGTAAGGTCAACGATTATATAGTATGAGTTGATTCCAGATCTTTTATGATACGCTGAACGACCTGTTTCTTTTGTCCCTGTACCGCGGGTTGTTCGAGTTCGTAGACTTCATCTGAAATAAGATGTTTATGTGATTCAATAGGAAAGCGGTTATGGGATCCGTTATCAATATATCGGTTGAAGACAGTAAAGCGAGGATATTCTGCTGTCCAGCGTCTTCCACCGTGGTATAGTGCCTCTGTGAAGATGACACAATCACCAGCATGGACAGGGACGTTGATAACAGTTGGAGGTCCGTCATATATGGAAAGATTTTCGGGAGGGTCAAAGTTACGTTTATGGCTGCCGGGTAAACAGACAAATCCTGTTCCTTCAGGAACATCAACCAATGACGTTCCTGCGTTGATAAATCCAGCACGTGGTTCGTCATTTTCAACACTGTAGTCCTGTCCAGATGCATGGAAATTGATGTCATCAGATGTTGTATAATTTTTAGTCAGGGCACAGTCTACCACACAAGGTGCAGCTCTTGTCAATGCTATGATGACACGCATTATTTCAATATTCAACACTAATCGTTGAAATACTTTATCACCGTATTGGACATTGTTTATCCAGTGTGCTATTGTTGGAGAAGCATTACCTGAACGTGAGGTAGAAGTTAGTGGTGGTGGCAATTCCTCTAAATTCATATCGTGCCAACGTTTACCTAACTCAATCATTAATTGGATGTCTTCTGGTGAGACAACATTCCGTAGTATAATGAAACCGTGGTGATCAAAGAACCATTTTTCTTCAAGTGTTAGCATTTGAATTCCTTTTAATCCATTCGTCAAATTCTGCTACGGACGATATATTTTCCGTGAGCACTGATTTATAGACAGCCATACTATTGTAGACATCACCACGATAGTCTGGACGTTGAGATATTGCATGTTTTATTCGTAATAATGAAGTGCGATCTGCGTGTTTAATGTTAGTGTGTAATACGTCAAAGTCAGCCATGTGTGTATTAAAGTCATTTTCACCATATCCCCAAATATCTATTTTCCAATCTTGCTTGTTGTATCGTAGCATTGTCCCCCAATATAAACCGTGGTCAAACCCAGGAAAATTGCGGATAAAGTGATTTGAATAGGACATTTTTGTTATTTGAAACTTTGTTGCTATTCTCTTGCCTATTTCAAAAAACAAACTGACATCCTGTTCATCTGGAAGTATCATGCTAATGTCTATATCCCGCCATGTCATTGTGTCTAATGTGTAGCTGCCGATGACACGGGTTTTCCCAAAGGCTGTAAGAATAGATAATAGTCCCTCGTTATGAAGTAGACTTGTTGCTTCTTCTCGCAGCAAATGTGCTTGTCTTAGGATTTCGTCATCATTCATCATAAATCAATTGTTTACTTCTATTGTGTATATTTAGGAAATATATTGCTTTGGATTCTTTTCTACTTCTTTGAGGAGAGTATCTACATACGTTTTTATGTGAAATAGACGACAGTCAGAATCCCCTACCTTACCACGGTTCAAATTACCAAGTGAATCCCAGAATGCCCCAAGTACTGGACGGTTTAAGCTAATAAAAGTTGCATCTGGATTTTTTGTCAAACGTTTGTTAAAATAAATAACCTCTACAAGATGAATATAGGTTGATGTATGATAGTCGACACCAAGCATAAGGAGTTTTCCATTGGCTCGATAAGCACGGAACATTGGGGAGTGTGTACCGTATGTCTTTCCCCACGGTGGATAATCCCACCGTGATTGGTAACCATCCGTGCTTAGATGGTCTGCTACAAATGCTTCAGCACCATTTCCACGCGCTGCAACAGAATGTGAATAGTTATCTGAACGATATGTTCCGGGCATTTGTCGAAAAAACTCTGTTAACCATCCTACTGTGGACGGTGTCGTGTCAACATTCCACGTTTGGACGCGTTCCTCTAAGGTCGGTAGAAGGTTGAATGACGGCATCAAGATCAATCCATCTTTTCCAATAACATTTTCCAAAGCAGAAATAACAGTATCTGCACCACCTTCTACTTGTCCTAAACTCTTGAAAGATGAATGTATAAATACCGTATTATTCTTTTCTAAACCGAGTTGAATAAAGTTTGTGATGAGATCATCACGTGTGTATGCAGATTTCATTTTTCAGAATATTGGATTATGAATTCTTTTAATAGCATGTGGTAGTTTATACTGCACCATGTTTTTTCAAAATTTCAACGATTTTATCGGTGTCTGTTCTCTGTTTTTGCTGTGCTACTTGTAAAGGAGTCAATCCTCTATTATTCTTGAAATTTGGGTTTGCCCCCTTGGTAAGAAGCGTATCTAACGTTATATATAGTTTTACTCTATCTTTGATTGTTGAACGGATTGCTTCAAACAGGGGTGTTTCACCCCTGTTATCAGTTGCATCAATCTTCGCGCCTTTTTCAATTAATAAATTGACGACTTTGACAAAACCTGCCTTTGAGGCACTATGTAATGCGGTTTTTCCTTTTCTACTTTGAACATTGATATCTGCCCCAAGTTTCAGGAGTCTGATCACTTTATCTGGATGTTCACCCTTATCTCCACGACAAGCATAAGGCAGTGGGGGCCATCCCATTTTATCGAATCCATTGATGTCTCTTGATGGAACATTATACGACTTTAGTAATTCACTCATTTCGGAACCGTCATCATATATACGCGGTGCTTTGCTCGGATCTGCATTGTTCTTAAACAGCAACTTCACTATGTCAATTCGATCAGCAGAAACCGCATGATCAAGCAGATCTTTACTATAGGGTTCAATCACCGCACCTTTTGAAATAAGCAATGCAATTATCCGTATGTTACCCCCAACGATGGCATAGGATAACGGTGTTGCCGACTCAGTATCACGATGTTCAACTGAGTGGGGTTGACCAGATGGCAACATCACAGACTGTAGGTATCCACTGTTGACGATACTTCCATCTTTTTCAATAAGAGACTTTGCAGTTTCATAGTCACCAAGATAAGCGGCTGTGTGAATATCAACTCTTGCACCTTGTTGTAGCAGATAATCCGCTACTTCGTCGCGTCCTTCGTGTCTTGCAACACAGTAGGGAGTTATTTCAAGATCGTGCTGACTGAGATGGCAACCCGGTAGGTCTAAATCTGCTCCTTGTTCAACAAGGTATTTAACCATCTCTAACTTTCCACGATATGCTGCTTCCCACAACATTGTTCTACCGTGTGAACCAATCGTATGAAGCCATTCGGGTTTGTCGTTTAAGAATTGACGAGTAGCGTTTAGATCACCACGTCCAGCTGCAGCAACAACTATTTTGAGGAAGTCACTCTGCTTTCCTGTGAATTCTGTTTTTGGCATTCTTGTTCTCTAATTGTTGATTTATTATGTGTCAACTTGGATTTTCTGAGATTATTTGCTATCTACAACACGCGGTCTCCCACCGATAGATGGGGGTAATAACATACGTTTTTGTTGTTCCGATAAGTCACCATATTTACTGATGTCGTAGTAATTACCTGACCACGCGGAGTGTCCTGGACTGTATTTGTATAACAAAGCGCGTCGCTGGTTCTCTGCTTTCCACTGCATTGTTCCGTGAACAAGTGCCTCAGTGAAGAAAAGGACATCACCTGCTTCAAGTGGTGGTTGAACGACATAATGTGTAGGACGTTCAAAATTACGCACATCAGAAGGAATTTCTCTTAAGAAGTTACTCTTGTGGCTTCCCGGAATACAAGCGAAGCCACCAGCACCTTCAGGGGCATCAGCAAGGTTATATGTCATGACACACAAACCATTCCGCATGACTCCGTCACGATATTTATACCAATGATCCCCTTCAGCACCACCGGGACGACCGCCATCCTCACCACCGTGTAATCCCCCACGTCCTTCACCCGCTTTCATAAAAAGTGGATAATCATGGTCAAGACGGACATTTGGACCTAATAAATCAATAAGATATGGTAGGATTATTGGATGATCAATGAGCCGTTTAAACGGCTCTCCCCATGAACTTGGTGAACCTTGCATTCCCCCCTTATCTATGAAGGCATTCATCTCAGCGACTTCATCATCCGTTAATACGTTTTTGATAACCAAATATCCTTGAAGGTCTACTTGAAATTTCTCTTCTCCTGTCATCATAACTATATTCCTTTCAAGCTAATGTCTTTAAATTGTAAGTTTATATGTGCCAAACAATGTTGTTTAATATATACAATAACGAAGTTTATTTCGGATCAATAACACGTGGTCTTCTACCGATAGATGGTGGCAGGAGCATCCGTTTTTGTCTTTCAGTTAATCCATCATATTTACTGATGTCGTAGTAGTTTGAGTTCCATGCAGAGTGTCCTGGACTATATTTGTATAACAAAGCGCGTCGTTGATGGTCTGCTTGCCATGGCATTGTGCCATGGATAAGTGCTTCTGTAAAGAATAGCACATCTCCTGCTTCAAGTGGTGGTTGGACGACATAATGTGCAGAACGTTCAAAACTCCGTACCTCTCTGGGTATTTCTGGAGCAAAGTTGCATTTATGGCTTGCTGGAACACAAGCGAATCCACCAGCACCTTCAGGTGCATCTGCAAGATTATATGTCATCACAGACAAACCGTTTCGTATAACACCGTCACGATATTTATACCAGTGATCCCCTACGTTTCTACTTGGATGTCCACCATCTTCCCCACCATGCAATCCGCCTTTTTTCTCACCTTTATTCATTATGATTGGATAATCATGATCTAAACGAACATACGGACCCAATAGTTCAATCAGATAAGGTAATATTTTGGAATGATCAATTAGTCTTTTGAACGGTTCTCCCCATAGACTTGGACGACCATCCATTTCACCTTTATCAATAAAGGCATTCATCTCAGCGACTTCATCATCCGTTAAGACATTATTTATTACAAGATACCCATCAAGATCTACTTGGAATTTTTCTTCACCTGTCATTATTTTTCCTTTATTTATAGTAAATTATAGAAATATTAAACAGATTCACCGGGTTTATTGCGTTTGTGGACGCTCCTTCAATTCTAATGACTAATTATTTTCAAAATTCACCATAGTTATTAGACTTAACAGTTGATTACTATGTATGTACTTTGACCTGATAGAACATTGAATGAGAAAATTTTTCTTACAGTTTATTTTCTTAAAGGAAAACATAACATAACTGTCGTGCCTTCACCGAGTGTGCTTTCAATCTCGACCGTTCCACCGTGTTCATCAAGGACACGCTTAACATTAGCCAATCCGAGTCCAGTACCTTTATCTTTTCGAGTAAAGAATGGTTCAAATAGATGTTCAATATCCTCGGCAGATATACCTACACCAGTGTCTGTAAGTCTAATACACACGTTGTCTTCTTGTTGAAAAGTAGATACTGTTAATGTTCCGCCTTGTGGCATCGCTTCCATTGCATTTAATACGATATTCATAAAGGCTTGTTTCAATTTATCAGCATCAAAATTAAATTCTGGAATATTGGGAGAGAAATCTATCACTAACCGAATCTGATGATGCGTTAGGTTTGCTTCCATAAGAGACAAAACAGATTGTAATGTGGTGTCTAATGAATGGGAATTAAGGTTAAGTGAGGCAGGACGTGCAAAATCCATCAAACCTTTGACGATAGTGTCAATACGTCCAATTTCCTCAAGTATATATTGTAGTGATTTGGTTTGATCATCAGTCAGTTCAGGTTTCTGGAGTAACATTTGTGATAGCATTCTCATTGATGATAACGGATTTCGGATTTCATGTGCGAATGAAGCGGACATTTTTCCTGCTGTCGCAAGTCGCTCAGCTTGAATCAATTTGTTTCTTGACTGCTTAAGTTCTTGTGTCATTTGATTAAACGCAATAGTTAAATCACCTATTTCATCCTGAGTCTTAATTTCACACTGATCATCAAGATTTCCATCAGCAACTTGTTCTGTGAAACCAACTAAATCTTTTATTGGTTCGGTAAGGTTTTTTCCAATGCGATGACTAATGAATGCTACCAAACCGATGACAAGAATTGCCAAACCTAACATATATAAAGTAAGTGTTCGTCTTGCCTCTGCGATTTGTTCCATGGGTCGTAACATACAATACAGTCGTCCAAGCGGCATAATATGATAAAAAACTTTGTAGGGTTTTCCACCCAATGTTACGTCTCGTGTTATGTGAGATTCACCAGCAGATTCAAGGTTCTGTTTTATTTGAGCCAAATGTAATTTTTCTGCTAAATAAGTGCGATTATGTTCTACATCAGGAAGAGTTGTTAAAGTGCTTGCATTTAGAGTGTAGTCCTTACCAAAAATCATTACTTCTACGCTATAAGCTTGCTTTATGTTTTCAATTGGTTCTCGAATAAAACCTGTTTCTATAATGACATTTAACCACCCTTGTGTCTCACGAGTAAACTGTTCATCATATTTCCAAGCAAAAAGTTCAACTGTAATTAACGGCACAAAAATTGAAACAAGAGCAAAGAGCAGTAAAAATGGGAGTACGATTTTCGTTTGAATGCTGTAGCGACGCATAGATTAACCTTGATTTCATAGGGATATCAACACATTACTCCAAAATATCATTCATGTCAAGTTAAAGGAATATCCGCGTTCATCCATGTAATCCGGGTCATCCGAGATTCAGACAAGAAAGAAATCCAACCTAACAAAATAAACTATAAGTAACACTCTTAAACATAAAATCTTTGAAGCAACCGAAATCCTTGACATAATAATGTCAGAGAGAACAAAGTCCATCTCCAATTTACGAATCAGTTTAGGAACTTATCCAGAAAAAATAAACGATTTAGGGAAAGTTTGTATAATAATCCATAAAATTGTAAAATATAATTTGACAATCGTTACTTGTTTATGTTATACTATATATCACTAATAGTTTGAGATAGATAGGTGACCCAATCATGGCTACATTTTACAATACCAATATTCTAATGAACCATCTAAAATTAAATGGAATTACTATAAAAAACATGCTTTTTCCCAGCATATACAAACTGTACCAATTATTAAATTATTTTATTTTAAAATTGCCATTTTTAAAGCCTATAAACCCAGACAGGTATTATATTTACAGACAATGTACCAAACTGTACCACTGAACGAAATTAATGTACCAATTGGTACACTTTAACAAGCAATAAAATCAAGAGAAATTAGAATATATCACCTATATGATGAACTTTAGAATTAATAGGATATATTGAGATGTAGGAGGGAACTCCGATTCCCGACTATCACTGAGTTTCGTCGAAATTCGGAGCTCGCACCTATATAAAATATGTATCATTATTTACAAAGTTCACTATAAATGACCTTGTGCGCGCAGAATATAATAATTTGATGATATAGGTCTGGCAAACTGTTTTCATATAAAGAACGAACAGAATAGGGTTAGCTATGTCTAAGGTAATGGAATTAGGGAACTTTTTATTACTTTCGGTGTATAATCAAATGCTCTACCTTTGAAAATCAGCAATCCACCCATAATTCACAACACATTTTACACTATATGGAGTATTAGAATGCCAGAAACAAAAAGAAATATGGAGTTATTTTCAACTGATGACTTAGAACTAATTGATGATCACGAATTGGTTACACGTTTTCATAAAGGTGATACAGAAGCGTTTAACACACTCGTACTAAAATATCAAAACCGAATTGCAAAACTTATATACAGTAAAATACACGATGCTGAATCCACGAAGGATCTTTGCCAAGAAGTGTTCTTGAAAGTCTACAAATCTTTATCAAGATTTAAAGGAGATTCTGCCTTTTATAGCTGGTTATACCGAATTGCGATGAATTCCTGCATTGATTATATTCGCCAACAGAGCAGAAGGAAAACTGTTGGTATTGACGATTTGGAAGCAGGAGTAGAGGAGTTTTTACTAATTAGCAAGCTGCCGTCTCCATCTCACATGATTGAGATGCAGGAACTTGGTGACATCATTGACAAAGCAGTAAATCATCTTCCTCCAAAGCAACAGCAAGTATTCAGGCTTCGTTATGAAAAGAAACTTCAGATAAAAGAGGTAGCAGTTCTTATCAATCGTTCTGAAGGAACTGTGAAAACGCATTTGCATCATGCGCATCGTCGTCTGCGCGAACTGCTGCGTCCTTATTTAGAGAATCGTCCGTTGGAATGGGATGATCAAATCTAATGATATGAAGGTAACTTTTTACCAGAACAAGCGGGTCTCTGTGACTCGCTGTTTTTTTGCTATGTAGAACAGTACTACGCTCGATTGAGTTCTTATTAATTTCATTATGAGCATTTGTTGTCTGAATATTGAATGACACAGGAACATAGATCACACGGAAGGTGTATAGATGTATATCTCTTACAAAAAACATGTTGCTTTACAGATTGACTATATCCGAAAAAATGCAACCATATTACCCGATTCTATGTCATAATATAATGGAAGTAGGATATCATAATAGAGTCATGAAATAAATTTATAGGTTAATCAGGAACATTATAAAAATAGTCCCAATAACTGTAGCAATTCAGGAGTCAGAAATGTATAAAAATCTATATATTATATTTACTATCATGTTGTTGACCAGCATATTTATTTTAAATGGGATTGCTCAGGAATACACACAATGGCATCTACCAGAAGGGGCAAAGGCACGTCTTGGAAAGGGAAGCATAAATGACATTAAGTTTTCATCTGATGGAACACTATTAGCTGTCGCAACCTCAATTGGTGTATGGATTTATGATGCACAAACAGGAAAAGAAATATCGCTTATCAAAGTTAACTATAGGAGTCCATTAACAATTCACAGAATAGCCTTTTCTCCCGATAGCAAAATGCTCGCAACGGGTAAATGGGTTTTAGGGAGTAATATCGAATTGTGGGATGTGGAGACTGGTGAGAAAATACGCACATTGATAGATAAAATTGGTAGAGTATATCATTTAAGATTTTCACATGATGGAAGATTATTATCTTGCGGTAGTTGGGATAGGAAAGTCCAATTCAATATTTGGGAAGTGGATTCAGGGCGTGAGGTTGCACATTTTACTGGAGAGCAAAACGGATACAGTGAGTATCAGGTATCACAAGATTCCAGCCTCATTGCAACTGATGGTGAGAGACAGATTTTGCTCTGGGATACTTTTGCAGGAAAGCTTCAACATGCTATTGATTTTCCTATAGGGTTTATCTCAGGATTTGCTTTTTCTCCTGATAACAAACTGCTTGTAAGTAGTGGGAGAAGTGCTACAATTTGGGATACAGAAACTGGTAGTGAAATTTTAGAACTATATGATGTTGAACATAGAACCAGTAAAATGACCTTTTCTCCAAACGGTGAAATCCTTGTTGGGGGAGATTATGATGGAAAAATAAAATTATGGAATATTAATCAAATACTTGAAAAACATCAAAATGAAGAATCATCACTATCATCATTATTGAGAAAGATTACTAACAGAAAACCTAAATATCAAGTTTATAAAACCTTGAGTGGACATTCAGGTTCTGTTAATACATTAACTTACAGCAGTGACGGCAAAACGTTGGCAAGTGGAAGCCGTGATGGGACAGTTATAGTATGGGATGCTGACAGCATGCAGAAGCGTTATACTATACACGGACATTCAGGTCCAATGACGAACTTACGTTTTCTTGATAACGGAAATAAAATACTCAGTGGATCTTCTAACGTGTCAATCTGGATTTGGGATATAAATGCTATGACATCGCAATTTATTAAACCAAACTGGAATACATATCCCTTCGTCTTTTCTCATGATGATAAAACAGTTGTTAACAGAGATATAAATAATGACCTGCAGTTATGGGACATAGATACAGACAAACAACTTTATACAATTAAAAATGATTATCAGAAGACATTTACTAAATTAGCATTATCACCCGACAACAAACTCCTTGCAAGTGGGAGTCGTGATGGCTCAGTGGAATTGTGGGATATTTCTAAACGAAAACATTATATGTCCCTTGATAAACATACAAATAGCGTCAACGCAGTACTGTTCTCGCCAGACGGAACACTATTTGCAAGTGCAAGTGAGGATGGAACAGTTCAATTGTGGCAAATTCAGTCAGGAAAAAAGAAAGTACTGCAGACAGAACCTAACAGAGGTGTAGGGGCATTGGCATTTTCACCAGACAGTAAAACACTTGTTAGTGGTAGATGGGATGGTCCAATACAGAATTGGGATACAGAAACTTTTCAACATATCGGAGATTACATAAACGCTGCAGGTACAGTCAACTCTTTAGAATTCTCACCGGATGGAAAAATACTTGCAAACGGATTATACGGCTTAATCCGTCTCTGGGATGTGGAAACAAAGACGAAGATTAAGGAAATATATAAGGCACATAACAACAGTATACCAAAATTCGTATTCTCTCCTGATTCCAAAACACTTGTCAGTGGTAGTAGCGACGGTACTTCTCTTATTTGGGATTTAGAAAAAATGGGAATTTTCAATAGGTAACCGCTAATTTGCAGGTCTGAAATATATCTATAACATACAACATAATAAAAATATTTGCTTTTAAACACAAAACATGATATTATACTATCCACAAGACCTAATAAAACATATCTATTGAAGAAGATTATGATACTTAACTATTCACACTCCTACCTACATATTATTTCTAATCATTGGCATTGGTGGCGTTCCGATTCCAACATAGGAGTGTGCGCTTACTAAGAATTTATATTATTAATATTACTGATTTTCATTTGTTAACCTTATGCACACTCAAACTTAAGTGGCATGGGGTTTTTTGTTTTTAACATAACTAAGGAGAAACCATGAAAATATTATCAGAACTGAAATATGACCGTGATGGTTTAGTAACTGCTGTGATTCAAGATCGAACGAATAATGAAGTGTTGATGGTAGGTTTTATGAATGCTGAAGCCGTCAAACACACCTTATCAACAGGTCGTGTCTGCTTCTGGAGTCGTTCTCGTCAAAAGTTGTGGATAAAGGGGGAGACTTCTGGGCATACACAGACTGTCGAGTCAGTAGCAGTAGATTGTGATGGTGATGCCTTGCTCATTAAAGTTGAGCAGAAGGTAGCGGCGTGCCATACAGGTTTTCGTTCCTGCTTCTTTCGGGAAGTCTCCTCCGACGGTGAGTCAACACGAGAGATTGGTGAAAAGATATTTGATGCTGATGCTGTTTATTAGGTATGTATTTGAAACGACTATCATATCTATGTATCAGCCATTGAATTACATTTTCTCTTATCTCATTTTATAACAATAGAAATGGTTAATATATGGAAATTTATGAATTGAAGGAACTGTAATTTGGTACTAAGATATGAATAGGAGTTAATAATGTATTATCCGACGTTGGAAGAATTTCGGGAAAAAGCGAAAATAGGGAACACGATACCGGTTTATCGATCAATTTTGGCAGATATGGATACACCTGTGTCTGCATTCTATAAGTTGTTACCAAATGATTATGCGTTCTTGTTGGAGAGTGTTGAAGGCGGCGAGAACGTTGCACGATACTCATTCTTAGGTAGTCAACCATCTGTTCTTTTCCAGAGCAAAGGACACAAGGTTACCATTGAATATTTGGCAAAAGGTGAAAAGGTGTCAATGGAATACGAAGATCCGTTGAAAGCATTGGAAGAGTTGATGCAGAAATACCAACCTGCCAGTATTGAAGGATTACCAGAGTTCCACGGTGGTGCGGTTGGATTTATGAGCTATGATATGGTGCGTTTTGTGGAAGAACTACCTGACGATACCGAAGATGAGCTGCAACTACCCGATTGCTTTTTCATGATAGCTGAAACAATTTTGATTTTTGATCATGTTAATCATCAGATTAAAGTTGTTGCTAACGCTCATATTGATGGAGATATTGATGCAGCTTATGCTGATGCCATTCAGGAAATTAATGCATTAGTAGAACAATTGACATCAGGTTCTGATGCGTCCCTTGTTAACAGTATGCATGAAGTTTCAGGTAATCAACCGGAAACAGTACCAGATCCACCTTCAAATTTCACAAAATCTGAATATGAAAACGCAGTGCTGCGTGCGAAAGAATACATCACCGCTGGTGACATCATACAAGTTGTGCCTTCACAACGGTTCAGCCGTCCGGTATCCGTAGACTCATTTGATATTTATAGAGCATTACGTGTTGTCAACCCATCTCCATATATGTATTATCTCAAATGTAATGCTTTTGATATTGTTGGTGCATCTCCAGAGATGATGGTGCGTGTAGAGGATGGGATTGTTCAGACTCGTCCTATTGCTGGAACGCTGCCCCGTGGAAAAACTGAGGAAGAAGATCGTGAGTTGGAACAGAAACTGCTTGGTGATCCAAAGGAACGTGCTGAACATGTCATGCTTGTTGATTTAGGTCGCAACGACTTGGGACGTGTGTGTGAATACCATACAGTAGAAGTAACCGATTTTATGATTGTTGAGCGGTTTTCACATGTGATGCACATTGTTTCCCACGTTATTGGAAGGTTGCGTGATAATCTTTCTGCATTTGATGTAATCCGTGCATGTCTACCTGCAGGAACGCTCTCTGGAGCACCTAAAATACGCGCAATGGAGATCATTGAGGAACTTGAACCGACGCGTCGTGGTCCCTACGGGGGTACAGTCGGTTATTTTAGTTTCTCAGGAAGTGCTGATACAGCGATAACGATCCGCACTGCGGTAATCAAAGACGGAACTGCTTATGTACAGGCAGGGGGCGGTGTCGTTGCTGATTCCGTGCCGGAAAATGAGTATTATGAAACCATGAGTAAAGCATGGGCGATGCTCACTGCGATTGAAATGGCACAACAAGGACTGTTATTATAGGAGAAGAAAAGATGGTTTTGATGATTGATAACTACGACTCATTTACTTACAATCTGGTGCAGTATCTTGGTGAACTCGGCGCGGAATTGGAGGTACATCGTAGTCGAAAAATAGGATTTGATGAATTGGATCAACTACAACCTGAACGGATTGTGATTTCACCCGGTCCATGCACACCGCGAGAAGCAGGTATATCCAACGATGTGATAAAACACTTTTCTGGCAAAGTTCCGATCTTAGGTGTATGCCTTGGACATCAATGTGTCGGGGATGTGTTTGGGGGTGAAGTTGTTCGTGCGGAACGATTAATGCATGGAAAAACTTCCATGATTCAACATAATGAGGTCGAACTGTTTGAAGGTTTGGATAACCCCTTTGAAGCGACACGTTACCATTCGCTTATAGTTAAAAAAGATACGTTACCAGACTGTCTTGAGATCACAGCATGGACAGATCAAGACGAAATTATGGGAATCCGACATAAAACCTTACCCGTATGGGGTGTACAGTTTCATCCAGAGTCCATTTTAACTACTGCTGGAAAGAGTTTACTGTCCAACTTTTTGGCATTGTAATAAGGATATAATAATATATATGACGACGAATACAGAAAAACAATTGCCAACACCAGTTCTTGTTTCCTGGTCTTCAGGGAAGGATTCTGCGTGGGCACTACACACTTTGCGTGAACAGAAAGACCTTTACGATGTGCGAGGAATCTTTACCACCGTTACAAAGACATTTGACCGTGTTTCTATACATTCTACACCTGCGTGGGTTTTGGAACAACAAGCTGAGAGACTCGGTATACCTTTATATCAGATACCGATTCCATATCCTTGTTCCAATGAGATATATGAGGCTGCTATGCGGAAATTTCTTGCAGAGGTAGAATCCCTCCCAATTCATTTAATGGCTTCACATTTCGCATTCGGTGATTTATTCCTTGAAGACATCCGTACATACCGAGAGGAGAAACTGAGTGATACAGGATTCACACCTATTTTTCCAGTTTGGGGTAAGGATACAACAATTCTTGCCAAAGAAATGATTACATCAGGTCTGCGAGCGATTATCACTGCACTCAATCCTACCAAAGTTCCAGAAGATTTTGCTGGACGATGGTTTGATGCAGAACTCCTTGCAGCCCTACCTGAAGGGGTTGATCCCCTCGGTGAGAACGGTGAGTTCCATACATGTGTCATTGATGGACCGATGTTTAGTTCACCTGTCACTGCGAAACCCGGTAAGATCGTTCATAGAGCAATTGTTTCTGCATCAAATGACGATGATGATAAAATACACACTAGTAATACCTCGCCACCTACCTATGTATATGCTGACATAGTGCCTTTATAGAATGGTAATTGTAGAATTATGCACCCGTTTTACCGTTTCATGGTGTCACTATAGGTGAAATCGGAGGTAAACGATGAAAAACATAGATGTGAAATTAATCTACCGTGTTCTTGATGGTGATGATGGAGCATTCGCGGAACTTGTAGACAAATATCAAAAGCAGGTTCACGCGCTGGTGTGGCGGAAAATCGGTGATTTCCATATAGCCGAAGAGATTACGCAGGATACATTTCTGAGAGCGTACCAAAAACTCGGGACGTTGAAGCAACCACAACGTTTTGCAAGTTGGCTATATGTGATAGCAGCGAACCGTAGCAATACATGGCTTCGTAAAAAGTGTTTACGCAAACAATTGTTAGAAGACAAGGAAATTGCACAATCCGAAAATTCAGATTATTCTGAGTATGTACTAACAGAAAACGAGCGTATCACAGTACAAACACAACGCGTTGTCGTCAAAAAACTACTTGCGAAACTTGAGGAAAGTGAACGCACTGTCATGACCTTACATTACTTCGGTGATATGTCGTGTCCAGAAATCGGTAAATTCTTAGGTGTATCAACGAATACTGTAAAAAGCCGATTACACCGTGCAAAGCTGCGACTACAGAAAGAGGAAGTGATAATAAGAGAAGCATTAGATAATTTCAAAATCACACCGAATCTCACAGATAACATTATACGCGAAATTTCGCATACAAAATCTGCACCTCCTGCCAGTAGTAAACCTTTAATGCCATGGGCAGTCGCTGCTTCCACGCTGGCAGTAGTGTTACTGATACTCGGCTTTGGTAATAGTAAATACATGACCCGTTTTCAACAACCCTATAGCTTAGATGCGAATGCAGAGATGACGGTTGAGATTCTTGACACTCCTTTAGTTGCAAACTTGGAATCCAAGTCTGATACACGATCTCAAATTAGGCGTGCAAATGCACAGGAAAAAATCGAGAATCCTAAAAACCAGCTAAATGATTCTACTGAAAATGCAGCAGAAGTTCAATCCGGTAAAATAACAGAAGATTATACAAAATGGCATTTACCGAAAGCAGCAAAAGCACGCCTTGGAAAAGGTGGGATTAATGTGCTACAGTATTCACCCGATGCTTCTAAACTTGCCGTGGGAAGTAATATCGGTGTATGGATTTACGATGTGAAAACAGGAAAAGAAGTGACAATGTTCCCAGGAGCGTGTCAATCCCTTGCATTTTCACCTGACGGACGTTTTCTTGCTAATGGAGGAAGTATGTTTGGAGGTGGTGGTAAGTTCCGTGGAAAAGAACTCCAGTTATGGGAAGTAGCTACTGGTAAGAAAATGGCACTTTCTCAGGCTATTCCTCCGGCTCCTGCATTACACTTCTCCGATGATGGTAAAACACTTTACAGTGTGGGCAAATGGGGAGATACAATTGGCATCATAAATATTGAAACAGGAGAGGTGAGTTTAAAGAATATCGGTGGACGACCAAAGAGTCTCGCTCCACCTGTTCCATACGCACTTACACATGGTCAATTGGCGGTTGTACGAGATTCCGGAGAGATACAATTATTGAACACGAATTCAGGTAAAAAACTATCTGCACTTAGAGGTAATAACGATAAAGTTCTTGTCTTGGCATTCTCTCCCGATGGAACACAACTTGCCAGTGGAAGTGTAGATAACGCGGTACGATTGTGGGGAACCATCAGTAAAGAAAAACCAACTATTTTCCGAGAAATACTCGAAAAACCAAAAGGTTGGACGAATGTAATAGCTTTCTCACCAGATGGAAAAATGCTTGCAAGTGGAAGCACTGACAAAAATGTGCGGTTATGGGACATACTCACTGGAAAACTAATTGGAAAGCTTACTGGACATTCTAATGGTATAGCAGCACTTTCGTTCTCACCAGATGGTACAACGCTTGCCAGTGCAAGTACAGATGGAAATATTCTATTTTGGAATACAAAAACAAGGAATCAGTTACATATAAAAATCTCTGGACATAGCGATTGGATAAAGGGTGTGACTTTTCTTAGGGATAGCACGACACTTGTGAGCGTTGCGTTTAACGGGACAATTACTTTATGGGATCTGAAGACGTTGAAAAAAACTGTTCCACAGATGGAAACATATCAAGATTTGTTGCTTGCATTAGTATTTTCACCTGATGGGACGGAATTTGTTAGCGTTGGTTCAAAAGGTAATGTGCTTTTTGAAGCAGGACATGGTATGTCCTATTCCAGTATTAGGTCAGATCAGTTAATTCGCTTAAAAGATGTACACACAGGTCATGATTTGCATACATTACCAGAGGGAGAATATCTTATAAGTGCAGCTTTTTCGCCAGATGGAAAAACGGTGGCTTTAGGTGGTGTAAATGTTATTCGTTTATGGAATACTGAGACTGGATCTTTTGTTAATATCCCATTATCTGATAAATTACAGAATAACCAAAACGGTGATATTGAATTCCCACAAGGTGTCAACCCTCACAACCTATTACCTCATACAGAAATAACTTCTCTGGAATACTCTCCAGACAGCAAAAAACTGGTTTATGGAACAATGGGAGGTTGGGTTGAGATGCTGGATGCAGGAACTGGTATTACACTAACCACTATGCTTGCAGGACAGAATTTGGCTGATGCAAAAAATAAGAAACCCAGAAATAGAGGGATTAGTTTTGACGATCCAATTACAGATTTAGCTTTTTCTTCAGATAGTGTCTTACTTGCCGTTGCGAGTGAGAAAAAAATTCGTTTGTTAGGAAGTGAGAAGGAGTTCGGATTTGAGGAAGTACGTCATGGAGCCAAATCGCTACAGTTTTCACCAGATAATTCTGTACTTGTTGCTGGACTTAGACACGGTGAGATTGAATTATGGGATTTAGCAACAGGTGTCAAACTCACCTCACTTGATGGACATTCAGAACCAGTTGAAACACTGATTTTCTCACCTGATGGCAAAACACTCGTTAGCACTGGACAAGACGGAACTATCCTTATATGGGATTGGGATGAAGTTCTCAAGGGTACAGATCAAGATAAATAAGCAGAATCCATCACCCTTCTGATTCCAACCACTTATTAATCCGCGCTAACTTATCATCGGGGATATGTGTAACATTAGCATCTGTTGGAAAGTTCCCGTTTTCCACTTCCTGCTTATACTGACATATCGCATCTAAGGTGAGTTGATTGTAGTTCTGATAACGTTTGGCATGTTTGAATGGAGTGCCAATCCCTAATATATCGTTAATAACAAGAACTTGTCCATCACAGAATCTACCAGCACCAATACCGATGGTTGGAATATCAAGCGTCTCCGTGATGATTTGGCTAATCTCTTCGGTAATCTTCTCAAGTACAATAAGTTTTGCGCCTGCATCTGCGAGTGCCGATGCAGCTTGAATGAGTTCTTTTGCCTTTGAGACAGTTTTTCCGTGTGTTGTTGCTTTCGTCCCGTGAATTTGCGGGTTGTGTCCTATGTGTGCACAAACTTCTATATCCTGTTCGGTGAGAGCAGTAACAATAGACATCTTTTCTATTCCACCTTCCAATTTAACACCATCAGCACCGTTATCCAAAAAAATATTTGCATTCGTAACAGCTTGCTTTTCATTTCGGTCAGAAGCATAAGGCATGTCAATGAGGAGATAGGCATTTGTTACACCACGTCGGACTGCTTTTAGGTGATGGAGCATATCTGCCATCGTCACCTCCATCTCGCTTTTATATCCAAGTATATTCGTGCCGACACTATCTCCAACAAAGATAACGTCTATACTTGCTTCATCCTGGATGCATGCGGTTGGATAATCGTAGCAGGTTAGCACAGTGATGGGTTGTTGCTGTTGTTTTTTAGAGTGTAGATAGGAAATGTCTTTTTTCATTCTTTAAGCCAACACTTCTGCGACGGTATCTCCGATGGCAGTTAGGTCGTCTGCAACAGCAATTCCTGCATCCTTGAGAGATTTTATCTTATCTGCAGCAGTGCCTTGTCCCCCTGAAATGATTGCACCAGCATGACCCATCCGTTTACCCGGTGGCGCGGTCTGTCCAGCAATAAAACCCACAACTGGTTTTGTCATTTCGTTTTTGACAAACTGTGCTGCCGTTTCTTCTGCTGCCCCACCGATTTCTCCAATAAGGACAACTGCATGTGTGTCATCATCTTCCTCAAATAGTTTAAGAACATCAACGAAGTTTGTACCAATCACAGGATCACCACCGATACCGACACAGGTAGATTGACCAATACCGAGTTGCTTGAGTTGATATGCAGCTTCATAAGTTAATGTCCCGCTGCGTGAGACAATACCAACATTACCGGGAGAATAGGCAAACGCAGGCATCACACCGATTTTGCATTCACCGGGAGTAATGATTCCCGGACAGTTCGGACCTATTAACCGAGTCTGCTTATCATTAACATAGGCTTTTGCTCTTACCATATCAAGAACGGGGATATGTTCAGAGATACAGATTATGAGATCAATTCCAGCATCTGCAGCTTCCATGATTGAGTCGGCAGCGTTGAAACGTGCAGGAACAAAAATCAGAGAGGTATCTGCATCTGTTTCTGAAACTCCTTCTGATACGGTATCAAATACAGGGATACCGTTAACATCTGTGCCACCTCTACCGGGAACAGCACCAGCAACAATTTGGGTCCCGTAATCCACACACTGTTCAGTGTGAAAACGTCCTGATCGTCCTGTTATGCCTTGAACTATTACTTTTGTGTCTTTGTTTACAAGTATACTCATTTTTCCTTATTCTATTACCAAATAACTAACGCTTCTTGCTTCCATCTTAATTGGAATCTCAACATTATAGTTTCGGTCAATTTTGTACTGTTTCGGTTCACCTTCATTTTCACGAATGTTTGCTGATTCAGACAAACCTGTATAATAGAGTGATAATTTTAAAGTCATCTCTTGTTCATTCTGAGTAGGATTATACAACATCGCGAGTCCACAAGGATTGAGTTGTGGGTTAACGTGGAGAATACAATCAATGGAACGACCATCTGGACGTCGCACGTGGATTAAATCAGACTCCAATATTTGACGATATTTTTTGAAAAAGTCAACCCATCGCTTGACTACAACTTTCGTTTCTTCAGTATCAAAAAGTCTGGGACCTCGATAGCATGCAATTACACCACTACCAAAGTTCTGTGCAAGATGTGATTCGTAGTCATCAAGGTGTTCAGATAGCGGTTCAAATGTTGCTGCTTGTCCACCACCGTGATATTCCACTAATGGAACGAACATCCACCCCATACTCGGTGTTTTTTCATACGTGCCATCATAAATATTCTGTCGGGCAATAAGAATCTGCCTTTCACGTGGTAAGCTGAAATTTGTTTCACGATATCCCATGCCACATTTGTTTGAACCGTTGAGGTAATACCTATCAGGTGAATTGATATAGATACCGCGTTTTCTGCATTTGTGATAAAAATTCACACACGCTTCCCACTGACGCAACTGCGAATCTTCTAATCCATTATGGTGTTCATGTTCAGTTGAAGCACAGACATCACCATGATAAGGTCCATCTGTCTCTATGATATCCATCCCCGTTGCATCCATGAAATTCAGTACTCGCTGAACATAGCCGTCTCCCCAACTGCTTGCAAGGCAAGCACTCTGTCCAAACTTACTTCCGGGTTTCCCAGTTTCTGGGTCTATACAGTTGAATTCTTCTCCTACACCCCGCGATGCACACATCAACGTATAACCCCCAAGTTGGATACCTTTACTATGTGCATAATCCGCCAATTCCTTCATTGTAGCAATATATTCTGGGTTTTCGCTCTCAATATTATAGCCACTCCCAAAGGTCATAATAACCATTTCAAATCCGACTTCCGCGCACTGATCAATAGCCAATCGAACTGCCTCTGGTTCGGCACTTCGTACATGCATCAGTATTGGATTCTCCGTGACTTGTGGTGCGACCGTGCGAAACATCTTGCGACGTGCAAGTCCTTTCCGTTCACGATCATCACTGTCATGCAGGATCTCAAAAGTCCGAAAACTTGTAAATGTCTCTCCCGGTTGGAGAAGCACACCCGGACCCAGTGGATAGTGACTTGTCATCAACAGTGGCATCTGATAGCGGTAATCAACTTGTGTTAGGTATTCTTCATCCGGTCCCCATTGAGTCGTCTGCATACCACTGAAAGCATAATCGCTTTCTACTTGCAGCCTATGTTTTTCTTGTTCGTTCACCGCAAGAATTTCACAGCTTAATGCATCAATTTGTATCGGTTTTTGACCGTCATTTCGAATAGAGATCCACTTGGACAGGACAGGAATACCTTGATATAGTTCATAATGTACACAAACCTGTAGGGAGTCAACGGATGGTGGCGGTGAGAACTCAACCGACAGTGTAACACCTTCTGGTGGATATGGCGATGATTCCAAAGTACGTCTATGTTCCCAAGGATAGCGAGGTTCAGGTTCACCGATGGAATATTCTTGATATTGAAATGCATTCTCCTCACTGGTCAAATCTGCAATCCACTCGTCATCAAGATATGCATAGTCGGGTTGTCCTTTCAAGCCACCGACTTCATATACTTCTCCGTCAATAGTAAATACTGCCTCTGGTTTGATACCGCGAAGAAAACTAGTTTCGGTTATTTGATTGGTATAATCGACTGTTGCGAAATTCGATTCTGTGACGAATCTGCGCTGAATGAGTCCATTATAAAGAATAAGTCCATTGTCTGTTTCTTGGACTGTAGCGGGCTGAGTATAGGATTGGACTAACCAATCATTTTGTTGTGATGTGTAGTGCATGTTGAGTTATCTTATATTTATCGTGAGTTCGGTAAAAATCTACTTCAAAGTATCTTAATTCCATTATGCAATTACCTTAAAGTCTGCTAAGTCTCGTGCAAAATCAAGACAAGCATGAATCTGCGTTTCTAATCAGTATCACATTTTCAAATTCGCCCATCTCGTTGTTAGTTTACCAGATGCTTTTACATCTGCAAATTCCTCAACATAGTTCAGCAGATTCTCCATGAAAAGTGCTGCCATGTCTTTCGTCTTGTCATCATTTCCAGCAATATGGTATTTATCAGGGGCAATTGCCATCATTAGGAACTTACCTTTACCGTATATTGCTTCCATGATCACAGGTTGGTCCAAACTATCCATCAGTACATCAAATCCGTTTTGAGACGCGATGACTTCCCAAACAGTAGGCCAGTTTTGAAAACTCCAGTCTTTAAACATATTGTCGTCCATACGGTGTGGTTCGTTAAAGAGCGGGTGGTCTTCATCCAGTATTTTAAAATCTTTACTATCACGGTCACTTCGGACACAACTCAATTCAGGTGGCAACCAATCAACATTCGCTTCATTCTGATCCGCTTGGGTCGGTTCCCATACTATACCTCCATTTTCAACGAAATCTTGAATAGCTTGGGCATTCTTGTCAAGGTTTTGGTGAAGTACAGCATTGTTAGTGGTCATACTACCTATTAAGAAGATTCTATCATCTGCTTTAAATTGTAACTGTCCTCCTTCAAGGTCATTCGTAAGATCATCATACTCAACTTTGAATTCATCCAGTGTCTGACGTAATGCATCAACCTTTGTCCATTCGTCGGCAAAATCAACAACGACAATTCCAGAGGCTTCCACTATCAACACACTCACAACAAGTGTCATAATACTGCAGCTTACAAACAAACGGTATAACATGATTTCATCTCCTTACAAGATCTTTTCAATGGTGAAGGAATCTTTCAGGTTCTATGTCTCTTCAGTGAGTATCCCTCCCTAATTCATAGGAATCTCTTAATCATTAAATTACTGTTTCCAAATCAAGAACAGTATGAATAAACAAAATAACAGCAGCAATGTGTTAACACACAGGAGTATCAAAATAGTGAACAGTAAAGGTGTATTATGTGAGCACCCACTAAATGTGCATCCCAACCAAACTATACCTAAAAAAATCAGCAGCACTTTGGATACATTCTTTAAATTATTCATGAGAAACATCGCAAATTCTTATGGTGATACATAAATTGAGCAGAAAGGACAGAATACGGATGTTGCATTCTGCCAATAGTGACTTGGGTTATGCTAGTACGCCCGCGCAAAAATTGTAATCTCTTCCGCTTTCGTACCACAAACTATACATGCCCCATCAGAATCAGGTTGTTCCGTTGGAATACATCGTATAGTTGCTTGTGTCTCTTCTTTGACTTTATCTTCACACGTCTCGTTTCCACACCACCATGCACGTGCAAAACCTTCTTCAACAATCTCCTTAAATGAATCGTAATCTGTCGGTTCAAAGGTGTTCGCATCTCGGAATTCTGAGGCACGTTTCAGCATATCAGACTGAATTGTATCAAGCATCTGCGTTGCAGTCTCAGCAACATCAGCAATCGGGATGAAGGATTTACCCTCTTTACCGGGAATATCTCTTCTGGCAAAAACTACCTGCTCGTTTTCAATGTCGCGTGGACCAATTTCTATACGTAAAGGCACACCTTTGAGTTCCCATTCGTTGAATCGCCAACCGGGAGAATACTCATAGCGATCATCAACATGGTAACGGATATCACCTAAGGTTTCACTGATAGCATTAACGGTTTGTGTGACGACCTGCCTTGCTTCCTCACTGTTTTTTGGAACAATCGGCACAATAACAAGTTGTGTGGGCGCAAGTCTCGGAGGAAGCACCAAACCTTGGTCATCCCCGTGTGTCATAATAATAGCCCCAATCATACGAGTGCTAACACCCCAACTGGTTGTCCAGCAATGCTGTTGTTTCTGATTTGCATCAAGAAATTGTATATCAAAGACCTTGGAAAAGTTTTGTCCGAGATCGTGTGACGTTCCCGCTTGAAGTGCACGCTTATCACCCATCATTGCTTCAATCGTATAGGAGGTGAGTGCACCGGGAAACTTTTCGCTTTCACTCTTACGTCCGGGAATGACAGGTATTGCAGCTTCGTTCACAGCAAAATCGGTATAAATGTCAAGGATGCGTAATGTTTCCTCCACCGCTTCCTCATGTGTTGCATGTGCGGTATGTCCCTCCTGCCAGAAAAACTCCATTGTTCTCAGGAATAGTCGGGGTCTCAACTCCCATCGCACTACATTTGCCCACTGATTGATAAGCACGGGTAGGTCACGGTAGGATTGTATCCATTGACTATACATATAGCCAATAATAGTTTCGGATGTCGGACGAACAACGAGCGGCTCTTCTAACTTTTTACCTCCACCGTGCGTTACGACAGCGAGTTCTGGTTTGAATCCCTCAACATGTTCCGCTTCTTTCTCAATGAAACTCATCGGAATGAATAACGGAAAGGCAGCGTTTTGGTGTCCTGTTGCTTTGAAGCGGACATCCAGCTGTTCCTTGACGTTTTCCCAGAGGGCGTAGCCATAAGGTCGCACCACCATACATCCACGCACAGGCGCATAGTCTGCCATCTCTGCTTGACGGATGACCTGTGTATACCATTTTGAATAGTCTTCACTACGAGGCGTTATTTTATCAAACATATTTTAAGTTATCACTTTTCTGTTATTTGTCAGTTAATGCTGTAATTCCAGGTAAAGGTTTGCCTTCTAAAAACTCAAGTGAAGCTCCACCACCAGTGGAAATATGTGTAATCCGATCAGCAACGCCTGCCTGTTGAATTGCCGCAACACAGTCTCCACCACCGATAATACTAACCGCATCGGAGGCTGCAATCTGTTTTGCTACCTCAATTGTACCTTTCGCAAACTTTTCAAACTCATAGACCCCTAAAGGACCATTCCATACTACCGTTTTCGCTGATGCGATTCGTTCACTAAATGCTGCGACTGTTTTGGGTCCAATGTCTAAACCTTGCCAACCGTTAGGAACAGATACGTTATCAATTACTTGAGATTCTGTTTCAGGATCAAACGACTCTCCAACGATATGATCAGCGGGTAATAGAACTGATTCTGTAAAATCTTTTTTCTTAATTAGGTTGACAGCCACATCCAATTTCTCCGTTTCCACAAGTGAGTTACCTATTGAAACATCCATCGCAGAAAGGAACGTGTAAGCCATCCCACCTCCGATTAACAGACTATCCACCTTCCCAATTAAATTCTCAATAAGTGTTATTTTATCCGAAATCTTCGCTCCTCCGAGAATAGCTACATAAGGACGTTCAGGACTTTCAAGTGTCATACTAAGGTAATGTATTTCTCTCGCCATGAGTAAACCAACTGCACAAGTTGTTATGTACTGTGTAATTCCTTCTGTAGATGCATGGGCGCGGTGAGCGGTTCCGAAGGCATCATTAACATAAACATCTGCAAGTGAGGCAAGTTGCTTTGCAAACTCAGGATCGTTATCTGTTTCCTCAGCATAAAACCTTACGTTTTCCAACAGCAATATTTCCCCATTCTCCAACGACTCAACAGCATTATGTACATCTTCGCCAATACAATCATTAACATGAGCAACCCGTCTACCAAGTTTTCTGTTTAAAGCAATAGCAATTGGTTCAGTAGAAAGCGTCTCTCGATCAGCAGCTGAACCTACTGTTGGTCTACCTAAGTGAGTGATAAGGATTATTTTAGCATTACGGTGAATAAGGTCTAATAGGGTTGGTAATGCAGCAGTAATACGGGTTTCATCCGTTATTTTACCTTCTTGTATAGGAACATTAAAGTCCACGCGGACGATAACCCGTTTTCCAGCGACATCAATATCTGATAATTCAAGTTTTGCCATTTTTCTCTTTTCTTGTCTAAAGTATACCTATGCAACGTTAGCTGCGGACACTGCAAGTTCAGCCGCTTCAGACAGTCCTTCTGCCAGTTGTAGATTCAAGTCAGATTCTGCAATAATTTGTTTACCGAGTTCCACGTTTGTTCCTTCTAACCGAACAACAAGTGGCACTTTGAGTTGAACCTGTTTTGCTGCCTCCACAATACCTGTCGCTATAGTATCACACTTCATAATACCACCAAAGATATTAACAAGAACAGCTTTCACGTTTTCGTCTGCAAGGATAAGCCGAAAAGCATGTGCAACTGCCTCAACAGATGCCCCACCGCCGACATCAAGGAAATTCGCAGGTTCTCCACCTTTTTGCTTTATTATATCCATCGTTGCCATTGCCAATCCAGCACCATTTACCATGCATCCAATATTCCCATCAAGACGGATATAACTTAGTCCGGATTCACTTGCCTCTAATTCACTTGGATCTTCTTCGTGTGGATCGCGCATTTCAGCAATTTCAGAATGTCGCCAGATGGAGTTGTCGTCTATGTTGACTTTAGAATCAAGTGCAACTATATCTAAACTGTCACCTTCCCCAATAATAGTAAGTGGATTTATTTCTATCAACGAACAATCACATTCAACAAATGCTGTATAGAGTGACATAATCAATTTCGTTGCATTGGGTATTAGGTCTCTGTATGATGCATCCGTGATTAATCTGTATGCGAATTCTCGCGCCTGAAATTCAGTCAGTCCAAAAGCAGCATCAATCTGCGTTCTAATAATCTTTTCGGGGGTTTGTGCTGCTACCTCCTCAATATCCATGCCGCCTTCTTCGCTGCCAATCACAGTTAACTGTGATGTTTCTCTGTCAAGTAAGATAGCAAGGTAAAACTCTTTCTGTATTTCAGCCGCTTCTACTATGAGAACTTTACGGACAAGTTTACCCTCCGCACCAGTCTGCGGTGTCACGAGCTGCATGCCGAGCATATCTTCAGTAAGTTGTCTAACTTCAGAGACGGAGTTTGCAAGTTTAACGCCACCTCCTTTTCCTCGTCCACCTGCATGGATTTGTGCTTTGACAACAAATTTTGTTGCATCAATTTCACTTGCAATGGCTTGAGCATCTTCAGGAGTTTCAGCCACACTACCGGTTAGGGTCGTAACACCAAATGATTCTAATATCTCTTTGGCTTGGTATTCATGTATATTCATCTGTTATATTATAGTTGTGATTATAATGCTTATTCGTATTACAAAATATATAGGATTATCTGTGATGAAATCTTAAAAAAGACTAAAATGATTATACTATACATGGGTAAATATTGCAAGTCTTTTACTCATTGATTTTTGTTATTATTATAGACATCAGTGTCTATTTCTGATACTATATTAGGAGTCATTCAAGATATTTATTAATAGTCCAGAAAGGAGTAAAAACACATGGAATTTGTCCAGTTGACAGAAGCACAACGTAAAGAATTTGATGAAAATGGCTTTTTCATTGTTCGGTCGGTACTTGACGAAGATATGATTACTCGGTTGTTAGATGCAGGCGATCGTATTGTAGATTCACGGGATACAGATGCACAATATGTTCATATAAGAGATGGATTAGTGCAGGAACCTGCTTTTGCAGAACTAACTTCACAAACCAAAGCAATTCCATTAGTCATTCAACTTCTCGGTACAAATCTCCACATAACGAATACTGCTCTATTATACAAAAACCCGCAACCACAAGAGCTACCTGAGAATCGCGGGTGGCACAGAGACGTTGGTCTACATTTAGATCTTGGTCATAAAAATTGCCCGCGAGTAGGTCTTAAGGTGGCATATTGTTTAACGGATTGCAACGTTCCAAATTCTGGTGCGACTTTATTTGTTCCAAAAAGTCATGTTTCGGGAAAACCATTAGAAATTCCCGAAGGAGAAATCGATCCAATTGAACCCTACGCAGAACCGTTCCTTCGTGCAGGTGATGCATATTTCTTTGAAAACAGAATTTACCATTCCACTGGACAAAACTATACGGATCAGACTGCAAAAATTGTCATTTTTGGATACCATTATACTTGGATTAAACCTGAAGGTTATCTGTTATATTATGATGATAGACAACAACCCGATGATGATGTACTTCAAAACGTTGATGACCTTGGCAAACAATTTCTCGGTGGCGGGGGCGGTGCTGCAGCACAATGGGCAGCAGAAAACAATCTCAATATTGAACAAGAACCTCAAGTTATTACAATTTAATTAATGGTAAAACAGGTTGACATATTTAAGAAAGGAAATATATGAAAAAAATAAATGTAGGTATTGTTGGCTGTGGTGGCATTGCAGGAGGAAAACATCTCCCTGGACATAATAGTGTAAAAAATGTGTCAATCATTGCTGCATGTGATATAGACAAATCGCGAGCAAAAGCTTTTGCTAAGAAACATGACATACCAAATGTTTTTACCGATTACGAAAAGATGGTTGAGATGGATCAAATTGATGCTGTCAGTGTATGCACACCCAACAACTTTCACGCCGGACCAACTATCGCTGCACTAAATGCAGGAAAACATGTAATCTGTGAAAAACCGATCGCTGCGAACGCAATTGATGGACAGGCAATGGTAGACGCACAAAAAGCAAGCGGGAAAGTGCTACAAATCGGATTACAATCTCGATTCGGGGCTGGAGCACGGACACTCCGAAAACTTCACGATGATGGCTTTTTTGGTGATGTATACTATGCTCGTGCAATGGCAATGCGTCGACGTGGTGTTCCTGCTTCACCATCATTTTTGAGTAAAGCTATTGCAGGTGGCGGACCACTTATTGATATAGGTGTTCATATTCTTGATGTATTACTTTGGATGATAGGGTCTCCCAATCCTATTGAAGCATTTGGAATGACGGCAAAGAAATTTGGTGATAGAGCAGATGTTATCAATCCGTGGGGAAAATGGAATCCTGAAGACTTTGAGGTAGAGGATTTTGCGATGGGAACAATAAAGTTTGAAGGTGAATTAACAGTTACCTTAGAAACAGCATGGGCATCACATATACAGAATATCGGTGGAACTTTTTTTATGGGTGATATTGCAGGTGCAACTTATGAACCACTTCAGATATATCTTGATAAGAAGGATGAGATGGTAAATTATGAACCCGAATTGCTAAAAGGATTGCCTGGCGAGTTCGAGTCGTTTCATACTGCTATAAGAAAGGATTTACCTTCTCCTGTCCCTGCAGAAGAGGTGTTGAAAGTAGCGAAGATCTTTGATGCACTTTACGAATCTGCTCGAATTGGACGTTCAGTACCAATATTCTAAATAAAATTCTGTTTGACCTTGCGTTATTCTTTCTCATATTTTGCACAGACAACAGTCTTCATTCCACCGCGAATGTTGAAATCTCCAGTTACTTCGGCAGATCTCGGTTGACATGCATTCACAAAATCTTCAAGTACTTTATTCACAACGTGTTCATGAAAGATACCAATATCCCTATAGAATACAAAATACTCCTTTAAAGACTTGAGTTCAACGCAATGCAAGTCCGGAATATAAGTTATACAGATTGTAGCGTAATCAGGTAACCCTGTTTTTGGACAGACAGCAGAAAATTCCAGATTAGTAATTTCAATTGTATAATTTCTATCGCTATATTTATTCTCCCAAGTCTCTATTGTAGGGGTTTTAAGTTCACGGACATGTGTCTGTAATTCGTCGTAACTTGAGGGTTTTTTCATCTTATTCCTTTTTCTGTATCTGGTATATTCATTAATTATGTAAAAGTGTATTTGCTGGATTTCGGTTGTGTTGAAAACTTTACATATTATATCTTAATCATTGCAGTATGGCAACAGTTCACCGTCTAAATACTTGAAGACATGATGATATTATGATATTATTAAATGCCAATTGAAATAGGTATAGATTCAACTCCTATCAATATGTAAATTTATAATATAATGTTCGAAAATAATTACGGTGTTTACCTAAAGAGGAAATATGTTTCATTCAGATTACGATGTCATTGTTGTCGGTGCTGGACCTGGTGGATCCATCGCTGCAAAAGTTGCCGCTGAAAACGGTTTACGTGTACTTATATTAGAGAAACGACAAGAAATCGGATCACCTGTCCGCTGAGCGGAAGGTATTAGCGCAGTGGAACTGTGCGAATTTATTGAACCCGAACCAGCATGGGTATCCCAACAGATACATGGGGCACGAATATTCTCACCAAATGAAACTCCAGTAACAATACACCAACAAGATGCAGGTTATGTATTAGAACGAAAAGTATTTGATCGAAGACTTACAGAATTAGCAGCAGATGCCGGTGCCGAAATAATGGTAAAAGCTCGTGTCACTGGTGTAACCTCCTCTGAGGAAAATGTGGTGAACGGGGTAAACTTCCGTTATTCTGGTCGCGAGTACACTTGTAAAACCAAAGTGGTTATTGCAGCAGATGGTGTGGAATCACAGGTTGGTCGTTGGGCAGGTATTGATACAACACATCAACTCCGTGATGTCGCAATTTGTGCACAATATCTCATATCAAACATTGAACTTATACCAGAATATTTGGATTTCTATGTTGGACACGAGAAAGCACCTCGTGGATACTTATGGGTGTTTCCAAAAGGTGAAGACATAGCAAATGTTGGAATCGGTATCAGAGGAAGCATTTCTGGAAAAGGGAACAAACTTGCTATAGATTACCTAAACGAGTTTGTTAAACGCAAGTTTCCAGAAGGAAAAATCCTTGGGTTGGTCTGTGGTGCAGTTCCTGTGGGTTACGGTTTACCAAATATCGTTGGAGATGGTATCTTGCTTATAGGTGATGCTGCTCATCACAGTGACCCATGTTCTGGTGGCGGTATACCTAATGCTATGTTTTCTGGTAAATACGCAGCCGAAGCTGCAATTGAGGGTATCAATAAAGGTGATGTCTCTGAGAAAATACTTAGATCTTATGCAGAAAAATGGGATCGTGAGAAAGGAAAAAACTTTAAACGTATTTGCAGTATAAGAGATTGTGTACTCAAATACACTGATGAAATGTACGACGAATATGCCGAGATACTCTCTAAAGTTCCAGGTGAACAGATGAATTTAGCAAAAATCTTCCAAACGCTATTAAGACATCAACCAAGTTTGCTTCTTGAACTCCGTCATCTCATTTTAGCAGGATGGGTATAGTTACACACCAATTGCATGTACCATTCCCTCCCAAATTCCACTTGACAAAACCTTGAATTCATGGAATTATAATACCACATTATTCTTATGTCCAATATACCCATGCAAATTACAAACTATTATCAAATATTAGAAATAGAGCGCGATGCGAATGCCGAAGATATAAAACAAGCATTTCGTAAACTCGCCAAAAAATATCACCCTGACAAAATAGACATCAACTATAATCCCCAGCAAATTGAGAATGCAAAACAGATGTTTCGTGAAATCTGTAATGCTTACAATGTTCTCCATAATGAAAAACGTAAATCTGAATATGACAGAATATTACAGAACATAGAACGCAGCCAAGAATTTAATCGTTCATATTATGAGAAATACGATACTCTCACTCAAGATTATTCCAAAATAGAACTACTGTTTCAAGCCTTACTCCATCAGAACTACGAAACAGGAATCTCTATGTATGAGCAACTATGCAAAGGATGTGAACATAAAGGCAAAAAATGGTGTATTGATGATTTCTTCAACTATGAAGATAGCAGAGATTGTGAATTTCTTATTGCAGAAGCGTATCAGAATCTCGGGTTTTCTAACGGAAACAGTTCAGTTACCGAACGACACAGAAAAATCGATTTAGCAATGCAAATCTATGAATCTCTGTTGTCTGCTGAAGGAAAACGTCCATGTTTCAAGCACTTCATTAAAGAAGTGAAAGATCGTCTAAAAAGAATATATCTGTATCATTTCAGTGCTGACGGATACCAACAGATGTGTCAAATACCACTGTCAAAGATACATGATTTAGAACTTCCAAAACGTGAAACAGCATGGATGTACAAAAAGATCGCTGAATTCTACGTTGAAATTAACCTATATCCTCATGCACGTCAGGTTTTGCTCATGGCATTTGAACTGCAGCCAAATCTCGCTGGTGCAAAAAAGATATGTAAAACTTTAAACATAACAAACCAACAAGTAGTATCTTGATATGAAGGTCATGGTGCAAATTGATGGATATCGCATCAAAGCTATTCATTATAATTCCAGTTCTTATATGGTTGTTAATTTGGTTATATGCAAATCGTATTGGTGTAAAACTGTTTTGTCCGAATTGCGGTCAACGTCAGATTGGAATGTCTACGCAGTGTCCAAGATGTGTTGTTGTATTTAAGGAATGGAAGGAATAACTAATGTCTACTTACCACACTTATTAGGAGATATATTTTGCTAAACGAAGTCCGATGGGAACGAATGTTCCCAGACCAATTGGAAGCTGCTTTTGAAAAGTGTCCAGCCGTCTATTTCACTTACGGTCTCTGCGAACCACACGGACCACAAAACACAGTTGGACTCGATTCACTCAAAGCACACGCAATCGCATGCCGTGCCGCACAAACACATGGCGGCATAGTCGCACCACCCGATTATTGGCATATACATGAACACGGCATGTATGCCAACTGGGCACAACAGAATGTTGGGGAAGTACGCAGTTGGATGACGGCAATGCCAGCATGGCAACACTTCAAGAATGTATGCTACCATGTCCGTGCAGCAGATGCACTCGGATTCCACGCAGCAATCTTTCTCACAGGTCATTACGGTCCAAATTGGCAAGACCTAAAAACACTTCTTGAGATAATTCAATCTAACTTTGCAATGCGACTGTATGGATTACCAGACTTTGAAGCAAACCACATCGGTTTTAGCAAACAAGGAGATGGTGGAGACCACGCAGGAAGAGTCGAAACATCGTTATTATGGGCATTAGAACCGGATTGTGTTGATATGTCAAGAATGCCAGAAAAAGATCAACCTGGTCCACACTTCGCTATGGGTGGAAATGCTTATGATTCAGACAGACGAATCGGAGAACGAATGGTCAACGATGAAGTCGAATGGCTTGGTAACAAGATGCAGGAATTGCTGGACGATTATGCAAAACTGAATATAAAGGAACGTGAACCAGTGACTTTTTCAGAAACAGAAAAGATTTGGACAGAACAAGTAACACCAGCATTGAAAACCTTTAAAACCATGCAAAACGAAGGAGATCCACCACCAGAGAACTCACAATGGTACAAACAGTGGAAACTACCTGACATAGAATAGGAGAGGACAAGAATGGATTCGACTAACAATCAACTAAAAACAGCCTATCAAAGTGATGGATTCTTGACGGGTATCCCTATAGCAGATGATACTGAGGCAACACACTATCGCAAGGAATATGATACTTTAGAGAAAGAAGTTGGAACAGAGAAATGCGAAATCGGACTAATTGATTGGCATTTCGACTATGAATTTATATGGAAACTCGCTATACACCCCAAGATTATTGATGTCATTGAATCACTTATCGGACCTGATATAATGCTTCTCGCGACACACTTTTTCTGCAAATATGGACCTCGAGAAAAATTCGTTGCTTGGCATCAAGATGTTACCTATTGGGGACTGGAACCACCTGATGCAGTCACCGCTTGGTTTGCTATAGATGATAGCGACACTGGAAACGGGTGTATGCAGGTGATTCCCGGTAGTCATCATCAAGGTGTCAAGGAGCACGGTAAATCTGAACAAGAAGGTAATCTGTTAAGCATCAATCAGGAAGTTCCCGTATCAAAGTCTCAAGAAGAGAGTGCAGTTGACCTTATTCTAAAAGCTGGTGAAATGTCTATTCATCACGGAATGATAATCCATGGCAGTCTACCAAACTATTCAAACCGCAGAAGATGTGGTTTAACTATTAGATACATCGCACCATCAGTTAAGCAAGCAGATGATAATTCACTCAAACGTCCATGGAAACCAATCTTATTACGCGGTGAAGATCGTTACCAGCATTTTACCACTGTCTCAAATCCATTCCCATTGACACAATAATCCATTTTTCAACACAATTACAATTGTGATTCGTCCACATCTACACACTAAATCAATATCATGGCTTCACATATATACGATGCAATTGTCATAGGAGCAGGTGGCATGGGAAGTGCCGCTGCATATAAACTGGCAATGTCTGGTTCAGATGTGCTTGTAGTAGAAAAATTCCATCGTGGTCATACTTTCGGTAGTTCACACGGTGAAACACGAATCATCAGGTTTTTCTATGACAAACCATACTATACAGAATTGATGAAAACCGCTTATGCAGAATGGCGGGATCTGGAATCTAAATCAGGTAAACAATTGTTGTTCATTACCGGAAGTGTATGTCTTGGTCAAAGAAACAATCAGTATGTATCTGATGTTCAAAATAGTTTGGATGCAGGGGCAGTTGAATATGAGTCGTGGGATGATGCACAATTAGTTAACCGATTCCCACAATTCAGCGTATCAAATAACATGGACATACTCTGGCAAAAAGACACAGGTTTTCTGTATGCTTCTGAATGTGTTTCTACTTACCTAAAATTAGCTGAACATCACGGGGCAGATATTCGTGAAAACACAACTGTCACCAATATAGATTGGCAATCAGAAATACCTACCGTTTACACAGAAAATAATAAATATAGCAGTAGAAAAGTTATAGTAACAGCAGGGGCATGGACATCCAATCTACTCAATGAACTCAGCCTTCCACTCAATGTGACGAAGCAGCAGGTGTGCTATTATAAACCTACAGATTATATACAGTTCCAACCTGACACATTTCCTGTTTTCACTGAGATTACAACTGATGGGATGTTTATGTATGGTATGCCGTATTTTGGTGCTAACGGTGCTAAGGTGGCACGTCACGGAATGGGGAAATCTGTCTCACCCGATACATGCAATCGCACACCTGAAAAATACTATATCAACCTATTGGACACTTATGTCAGAAACCGCATACCTGAACTTGGCAAAGCAGTTCATAGCGAAATGTGTCTCTACACCGAAACACCTGACGAAGATTTTATCATTGACAAACACCCAGACTGTCCAAATATATTAATCGCTGCAGGTTTTTCTGGTCACGGTTTTAAGTTCTGCTCACTTGTTGGACGCATCATGAGTGAATTAGCATTGACTGGTAAAACCGAATTAGACATAAGTCCTTTTCATATTGACAGACTGAACTCATTGTAGTCAAAAATGATTATGTCTGAATGTAGAACTTTCAAACACGACTAATACCAATTCTAATATTTATTGTCCCATTACTGGATTCAACCATTGTTATTGATTGGAAATCTTTCTTCTGTAGGAGCGACCTCCCGGTCGCGACCAGGAAATCAACGGTATGAATACCATTAAGGCATTCACCGGGTTGATCCTACAAGTAGTCCTCAGCAAATGGCACTTTATTTATTAGAAATGGTATAACTAATTAAAAATCTATCATGCCCCAAAAAGTTTTAGAGTCATTCCTGACCATTATTATCATAAATAAGCCGTGAACCCAGTTATGACAAAGGTTTAAAGCTTTATACAAAATTTGACATAATTACAATTGACTCTAAAAACTCTAAAGTATGACATTTTAGAACCAATATATTATCGCTGATTTTATATAAATACGACAATTGTATCTGTCTGGTAGTTTGATGAATATAACTTGACTTGCACACACACTCCTGCTATCATAAAATATACCTTAGAGCTGGATACAGCATATTTGAAGAGAGATAATGTATGAAAGGCAAACAGATAATCATGCCAGCACAACGTACCGCAACGTTGGATGATTTTGAACTTGATGAAACACTGGCACCCAATCAGATTCTTCTCAAAACTCACTATAGTTTAATCAGTCCTGGCACAGAAGGCGCAGGTTTTACTGGATTAGAAAGTGGCACTCGGTTTCCACACGGTTCGGGTTACACCGCTATAGGTGAAGTCCTGAAAGTAGGTGAACAAGTAACCAAGTGCGAAGTCGGAGACTTTGTTTTCTGTTACAGTTCGCATGCATCCATCGTCAAAACTGCTTCTGTAATGTTAGCATTCAAACCTCCATTAGAAGTAGACGCTAAACTAATACCTTTTGTACGAATGGCTACGGTTGCTATGACATCATTACGCGTCTCCGCTGTGGAATTTGGTGATACAGCAGTCATAATTGGTTTAGGATTAGTAGGAAATTCTGCATCTCAACTATTCAATTTAGCAGGCATGAAGGTTATCAGTGTTGAACGTGTTTCAGAAAGAATAGAAATTGCGCGGAAGTGTGGTATCCAACACCTAATAAATCCTGACGAAGAGGATGTTCATCAACGTGTCAATGCAATTACAGGTGGACAGAAAGCGGATGTAACTGTTGAAGCTATTGGGAACCCTCGTTTAGTTGAATTGGCATATCAGCTGACTCGGACAAAGGGTGAGGTAGTCCTACTCGGTTCTCCACGTGGTGAATATATAACAAATGTTACTGACATACTCAATTACACCCATCTGATAGGCAGGGGTGCTGTCACACTACGGAGTGCACATGAGTGGGTATTTCCAACAATGCACTCAGGTGAATCCAAACATTCACTTGAACGTAACTCACAAATTGTCTACTCACTAATCAAAGAAGGAAAATTCAAGGTAGAGGAATTGTTAACACACGTAATAAATCCTAATGATGCACAATCCGCTTATGATGGTTTGACTGATCATAAGGATGAATACTTGGGTGTTATCATGGATTGGACACAGATATAGACACTTTGACAATATATTATAACACACGGCAATGAAAACACTACTTATTCTAAGACATGCAAAATCAAGTTGGGACAACCCTTCCCTTTCCGATTATGATCGTCCGTTAAATAAACGTGGAAAACGTGACGCACCCCGTATGGGCAAACATATTCAAGAACAAGAATTAGTACCAGACCGTATCCTGACCTCATCTGCAAAGCGTGCAAGAAAGACTGCAGCAAAGGTGGCAAAGGCATGCGGTTATACTGGAAAAATAAAGAAGTTGGATAGTTTCTACCATGCACTACCAGGAGTCTACTACGAAAGGATTCAGTCATTATCAAATGAATATTTGTCTGTATTGGTAGTAGGACATAACCCTACGATGGAACAACTTGTAACATACTTGACAGGACAAAATGTGACGATGCCAACCACTGCACTTGCACATATTGAACTTCCTATTGAACATTGGAAAACACTGGATTTATATACGAAGGGCATATTGCGCAATCTATGGACACCCAAAACTCTATTTACCAAATGAACATCATATCCTTTTACAATTTCGCATTTACTCTGATATGTGGCTTATTTCTTTACCCCATACTTCCTTGTAACGCGGCTGAAATTGTATCTATCTCCTCAACCCAAGACGGACAACTATTTCCACAAGGAGTATCCGATGGTAAAGGTGGAGCTGTCATAGTATGGGAAGATTACCGAACAAGTAAGAATTGGGACGTATATGCACAAAGAATAGATAACAAGAATAAACTATTATGGCAACTAAACGGTCTGCCAATTTCTGTTGCAGATAGAAACCAACGACGAATTCGCATGATCGGATACGATACACATGTGATTGTTGTTTGGAACGACCGAAGAGGACGAAGTAGTTGGGATATCTATGCACAAGCGGTAAATATTGATGGAAAAATACTCTGGGAAAAAGATGGTATACCAATATGCACCAATACTGCTGATCAGTCAACACAAGCCATACTCAGTGATGGTGAAGGTGGGGCTATTTTTGTTTGGGAGGATGAACGCAACAGTTCAGAATTCCAAGATCTCTATATCCAACGTGTTAACTCTGCTGGAGAGACAATATGGGAACTCAATGGTATACCTATCCATCAATCTGAATCCCTACAAAGTAATCCAATTCTTATAGCAGGTGAGGATGAAGAGTTTTATATTGTGTGGTGGGATGTTGTTGGTCACGATCAATGGCACATTATGGCACATAAGTTTAGTATTAATGGGAATCCTCTGTGGAATGCACCTATACTTATCTCTCCATTAGAAGGAATGCAAGGTGATCATCGTGTTGTCTCCGACCAAAATGGTGGACTAATAGTCGTATGGCAGATATATAAAAATTTCATTAATGACCAACTGTATGCTCAACGAATTTCACCGGATGGTAATAAAGTGTGGGACGATGCTGGTATTCCTATTTGCACAGCAGATGGCATACAGAGAAATGCAGCAGTTGTGACTGATGGAAATGGTGGTGCAATAGTCGCTTGGAGAGACGAACGTGATATATATTCTGATATTTATGCGCAAAGAATCAATGCAGATGGAACATTAATTTGGGAAAAAGACGGAATCCCTATCTGTATGGTAGGAGGACATCAAGATAGACCTTTCATCGTTCCAACAAAAGAAAACCAATTTTTTGTAGCTTGGATAGATTACAGGGGTGATTTTGGTGATGAAAGTGTTGATGCATTATACTGTCAGCAAATTGATTTAGATGGTAATCTTATCTGGGATGAAGATAGTATACCAATATCAACAAGTGAGGGTGAACATTTTCCACCATTTGTTATATCGGATAGTAAAGAGAATTTGTGTGTTATTTGGAGCAATAGTCAAAACGATAGTGGCGATATTTATCTAAAAAGGTTTTGACCGTTTGTATGCTATTTATGGTTCAGTTTGTAATAATCTACACTGTTTCAACTAATTATTTTGATGGATGTCCTATAAATTAAATCACTTATATTCTATAGGAGCGACTTCCCAGTCGCGACCAGAAGGCAGTTATTACATACGATATGTGATATTATTTTCTATATTCATCATAGTTACTCAAACCAACCGATGTAGCAAAAATCAAATCAATAACGTTGTATTTACAAAAACCCTCCATTTTATATCTTCAGGTTCAAAATATATTTATGATAAAGAATTTATCAATATCTTACGTTGGATTAGAATGTCTTAGAAGGTAAATAATGAGCGATTTTAAACAAATATTATCAACTATATCACGACCATTCCAGCAAGAAATACGTAAAGGCTGCCAAGATGATGTTGTTATTAATGGAATGGCTGCTTATGTGGAACTTTGGGTTGGAAACGCCAGAGAACTTCAACTTACTACCGAAGAAAAAGCACAGATCAATTATATTGCGGATCTGTTTAAAAACTACTCCAGTATCTCCACAGCTGAACGCAAAAGTGCTATAGAAAATGCAACCGAAAAAATTAAAGATGCACTTGCAGGTAAGGTAACATCTGAATTACCAACCAAACAAAAGTCTAATACAAAAGATTTGGAACAAAAGACAAAAAACGATGAACCTACACCTGATTTTTCAAAACAATTTGAAAATTTACCGCTTTTTCAAAACGTAAACATACCTCAAGAAATAAGTCAAACTAAGAGAGATAGGACAGATACAAACTCAGTAACAAAAACCACTGAGCATAATTCTAACCAAACACTCGTTCCACGCAATACCATTCCTCAAACCCATTCTGAAAAAGTTGAAAATGTTGTGGACACACCTGTTACAATTGGAGATATACCTGTATCAACAGATGTAGAGTCGCTTGAGATTTTCAACAATCCATTGCAATACGTTAAAGGTATAGGTCCACGCAGGGGTGAATTTTTGGAAGAAGAGATTAACATCCGTACTGTCGGAGGATTATTAGAATACTACCCACGTGACTACATTGATAGATCAAAAATTGTTGAAATATACAATGTTGGACGCACAGAGGATGGTGAACCAGAGACCATACAAGGGAAGGTGGTAAATCATGTGACAACACCACCAGTGGCAAAAGGACGCAAAAGCATCGGTAAGGTAGCAATATATGATGGAACAGGTGTCGCAGTTTTAGTCAATTTCGGTCGACGTATTGGGTACATTAATTCAATCCTACCTATCGATACAGAAGTTGTCATTAGTGGTAAATTCACACGCAAATACAACGAAATCCAAACAACTGATTATGAATTTGAGGTGTTTGATGAAGATAACCTAATTCATACGAAACGTATCGTTCCAAAATATCCACTAACAAAGAAACTCACTGCTAAAATGCTACGGACAGCAGTCAGTCACACATTGATTGAATATGGTGACAAAATCCCTGAAATACTGCCACTCCAACTACGCCAAAGACTTGATCTGATAGATAGACAACAAGCTATCAATGAGATACATTTTCCAACATCCGAAAAACACCGTATTGCAGCCCAACGACGACTTGCCTATGATGAATTCTTCTTACTTAGTCTTGGAATGGAGATGCGTAAAGATAACAGAACATCACAAAACGGTATTCAATTTCAAATTGACGGGTTGAAACATGGTGATAGTTCAAAGCTACAAAGATTTACAAGTTCCTTGCCATTTAAGTTGACAGATGCACAAAAAAGAGTCTTCAATGAGATTAAGGATGACATGCAGAGTAAACGAGTTATGAACAGATTAATTCAAGGAGATGTAGGATCTGGTAAAACTGTCGTTGCTGCGATGTCCCTACTATGTGCAATACAAAACGAGTATCAGGGGGCATTAATGGTCCCTACAGAAATACTTGCAGAACAACATTATCATAACTTATCAGCGATGCTATCCCCACTCGGTATAAAGGTTGTCCTTCTCAAAAGCGATCTACCAAAATCAGAAAGAGAAGATGCAATGACCGCAATATCTGATGGATCGGCTAACCTAATTGTTGGCACGCAAGCACTGATACAGGAAGGTGTTGATTTTCACAAACTCGGACTCGTCATCATTGATGAACAACACCGGTTCGGGGTGATGCAACGGGCAACACTCAGGGGTAAAGCCAAGACTTCCTCGGATGGACAGAAGAATGATACAGAAACACAAATTTCACCCGATGTTTTGGTTATGACAGCAACACCGATTCCCAGAACCCTTTCACTTACAATTTACGGTGATCTAAACATTTCCGTAATAGACGAATTACCACCAGGAAGACAAAAAATCGAAACACGTTGGGTCAAGGAAAAAGAAAGAACGGATCTTTATACAAAAATTGAACGCGAAATTCGTCAGGGAAAACAGGCTTATATTGTCTATCCACTTGTTGAGGAATCCGAAAAACTTGAGGAATTAAAAGCCGCAACAAGCATGGCAGAACATATCCAGAAAGATGTTTTTCCACAGCTACGTGTTGGACTATTACACGGACAGATGAAATCAATTGAAAAACAGGAGATTATGACTAAGTTCAATGCACGGGATCTTGATATTTTAGTTGCAACAACGGTTATTGAGGTAGGTATTGACGTGCCAAACGCTACACTGATGGTGGTAGAAAATGCTGAACGATTCGGTTTGGCGCAGCTGCATCAGTTGCGTGGACGGGTTGGAAGAGGTAGCGATAAGTCCTTTTGCTACCTTGTTGCAACACCAAAGACAGATGATTCGTACAGACGGATTCAAGTGATGGTCCGGTCAAACAACGGATTTGACATTGCCGAAGAAGATTTGAAGATACGCGGTCCCGGTGAGTTCTTTGGAACTCGTCAATCCGGTATTCCAACATTCAAAATAGCAAATATCCTCAGCGATGCAGCATTACTGGAATCCGCTAAGAAGGAAGCAATGTTATTGATTAAAGATGATCCAAAACTCAACAAACCTGAACATCAACTCATGAAGCTGATGTTGACTGCTCACTGGAAAGGACATCTGGAAATTGCGTCTGTTGGATAAAATTATATCTTATCTATTAATAACCGATACAATGCAGGAACAGAAACTGAAAAATCCCCAGAGATATGGTAACTATCCCCTCCATCTTTAATTGTACGTATGAGGATTGTTTTCTTTGGACGGTGGTAGTAATGTGCATCGGTAGGTTTACCTTCTTCCTGAAAATCGGGAAAATCTATAAGATCGAAATTTGCTGTAGTAAAATGACGAATTTCTTCTCCGCGTTGAGCAGCAATGTTCCGTGCCATAGATAGACTTTTGAGATATACCTCAGGTCCCATAACAGCAGAACCCAAGTTCAGAAAGACACCACCTTCCAATTGTGATACGGTAGATGCGAATCGGAGAAAATCCTTTCCAGTTGTCCATCCAATAGCAGCATAGTCCGCAGCAGGATGTTGATCCGTAATATCATATCCAATACCTTTATGAACAGTAATCGGTACTCCTAAACGGAACGCTGCTGCAAATATACTCACATCACGATGTGGAAATGATATACCCTCCTCTCCTTTGTCAATTAATCTACCAATTGCTTCACCAAAACCTATTTTCTCTCGGTATCCTTTAACGATTGCTTCATTGATATACCGTCCTGTTTCTTCCCAGTTCCCGAACTTACCATCCTTAATGTACATTTCCACATCTTCAAGTGTAGCACCGATATGTGCAATTTCAAAATCGTGGATTGCACAGGCACCGTTTGTAGCAACGTGTGTGATTACACCACGCTTCATCAAGTCTATGATAAAGCGAGAGTTCCCTCGCCGCATAACATGTGCACCCATCATCCAAATTACCTGTTTTCCGTTTAGAAATGCTTGGATAATGCGTTCAGAAACTATTTTAAGAGGTTCATTTTCATACGGTGGAATTTCAGCATCTAAGGTATAGATGTCCGCTACTGTCATTTTGTGTTGACGTTCAGAAAGCGGTAAGATATTTAGGTGGGAACGATCAAGATGCGTCATAAATCAATTATTACATTATTGTAGAATACTTTATCTGTGAGAAAATCTCTTAGAGACAATTTTTGACATACCTGCCTGTTCCATAGTCACACCATACATAACATCTGCAATTTCCATAGTACGATTATTATGCGTAATGATAACGAACTGGGTGTTATCTGAATAAGCACGGATAAGATTTGTAAAACGGAGCACATTTGCCTCATCAAGCGCAGCATCTACTTCATCAAGCACACAGAATGGACTTGGTTTTATTTTGAATACTGCAAAAAGAAGTCCAATTGCGATAAGAGAACGTTCTCCCCCAGAAAGTTGTGTGATACTTTGTGGACGTTTTCCCGGTGGACGTGCGATAATATCAATTCCTGACTCTAAAAGATCGGATTCATCTGTAAGTCGCAATTCTGTTTCTCCCCCACCGAATAGTTGAGTAAATACTTCTTGAAAGTTAGTCTTTACCTTTTCAAATGTCTTCATAAACTCATCACGAGAGGTGTTGTTAATTTTCTGAATTGCTTGATATGTGGTTGTTATTGAATTTTGAATATCATCCCGTTGTGTAATTTGAAAGTCTAACCGTTTTTTGTATTCTTCATACGTCTTTATTGCCTTCAGGTTGACATCACCTATTGCAGCAATATCGGCTTTCAATTTTTCTATGTTGTCCATCAAGTCAATTTCATCAATTTCGGTGACTTCTGTGCCGTTTTCAGAATCAACAGTCTGGATCATAGGTCTTGGAAATTCATCAATTGAAACCCCATATTTGTCGAGGATACGATTTGAATTGGATTTTAGCTGCATCTCAAGTTGCGTGGTTTTTACTTCAAGCTGTTGATGCAGACGATTTTGTCTTTCATGTTGCCGACGGATTGTCCGTATCTCCTTTTGTAAAGATTCAATTTCATTAACGAGTGCGTCACGTTCCATAGTTAACTCGTCACATTCCGCTTCAGCTTCGGCTTTATCTCCTTCAATCTGGAGGAATCTGCGTTCAGCTCCTTCAATCTGGTTGGCAATTTCGTGTCTATTCTGTTCATCATTGTCAATTATTTCTTGCTGCTTAATTATCTCTTGTTCTATATGAAGTTGTGATTGGTCAAAACCTTCCAATTCACTTTGCATTCCGTTGATTCTTCCCAGTTGTCCTGCCAGGAAGATTTCTCTCTCCTGTATTTCTGCAACGAGTTCATCCCTTTTAACCGTATCGCTATCAACACCTTCAGATACCCTAAGTTTCTTATTTTGTGTTTGTTTCTGTTTTTTCTGAAGTTCCTCTATTTCAGTCCTAAGCTTCAACAGTTCATCACGCGAGGTATTAACCTTGTCTTTATGTTGTTTATTTTCAATCTCTATATCGGCAATTAGTTTTTCAAGTCGAGATATATTTTGTTCAGCAAGACCCTTATCTTTCACAATCGCAGCCTTTTTAATTTGTTTGTCTTGCAGCTGAATCGTGAGTTTTTGTTTCGTTTGCTGTGCTTCTGCAATTATTGATGCAAGACCTTTTCGTTTTTCAAGATTCTGATTCTTGATTTTGGTTAGATCCTTAATCTTACTTTGTAAGACATCCAATTCATTGACTCGACTTAGGAGACCAGTTTTCCTTTGATCGGTATGACCACCTGTGATAGCTCCAGATGTGTTGATTAATTCACCTTCTAAGGTTACCAAACGAGCATACAGGTTGAATTGACGTTTTAGTCTAATTGCATCATCCAAATTTTCAATAATGAGCGTATTCCCTAACAGATGTTGAACTGCATTCTCGTATTTGTGGTCGAAATCCACTAATTCTTCAGCAATACCGATAACACCCGGATCTTCAAGGAGTTTATCATCAGAAAAAGTTCTTTTTCTGATGATATCAAGTGGCAGAAATGTTACCCTTCCAGCTTGGTTTCTCTTTAGGTATCTGATGCCAGCATCTGCATCTTCTGCAGTTTCCGTTATCACATTTTGGATTGCACTACCAAGGGCAACTTCTATAGCAACTTCAAATTCGTTGTCTGTCTGAATAAGTTCAGCAACAACGCCACATATCCCGCCAAACTCTTCTGGATATTCGGATTTTGCTTGCATAATTGCACTAACCCCAGCATAGTATCCCCTATAGGTAGATTGCATCTGCTTCAGGGTATTATACTGTGTGACACTACCACCCAAAGATTCTTGTAATCCGTTGATTTTAGATTCAATCTGGCGGAGAGAGTCCTGAGTATTATTATATAATGATTCAATCCGATTTTTTTCAGTTTCTATCTGAACGACATCTGATTCAATTAGAGTAGTAGCTTGTTGTATTTTTTCAAATTCCTCAGTAGCGGTATTATATTCTGATTTCAAGGCATCTGTATTTTCTTGAAGTCGCTTGAGATTGTCCTGTGAATTTGAAACTGCTTCTTCTATTGATATCAATCTATTTTCTCGGATTGCAAGGTCAGAATTAGTTTTATGCAGAGTAGCCTCTGCTTCTTGGATAGTTTCCTTTGCTTTGTCTATACGGGTGTTGCTGTCTTCTAATACTGTCTTGCGACCAGATAAACGACTCTCTTCGATTTTATACGCAGATTCAAGTTTTTTCTTCTCTTGTGTCCGATCACGTTTCCGTGTTTGTAATTGAGACTTCTGTAAATCTAATGAATCAAGTGTTTCCAGTGCTCTTTTTCTTTGTTGACCAATATTAAGTTGATTTTCTTTGTATACTACTATTTGACGTTCTATTGTCTCAGCTTGTGCTGATATTTCGCTTATTTTATTATTCGAATCTGTAATGGCAGAATCCAACTCAGATTTCTTGACTGAAGCACTATCAATTCTATCTTCTGATTCTTGTATTTGCTCATTTACATCGCTAACTTCATTCAGAATAGCATCTAATTTTTCTTGTTTCTCACGATACTCAGATGCAAGTTTTTCATGCTTCTTATAAGCAAGACTTAATTCTAAGTGTTGAAGTTTTTCATGTAATGATTGATAGTGTTCTGCTTGCTCAGCTTGTTTTTTCAAGGATTCAGTATCACTTTCCAAACCTTGTATGACATCATTAATTCGAACTAAATTCTGTTTTGTTGCTTCTAATTCACGGAGCGTAATTTTCCTGTTATGCTTGTATTTTGTTATTCCCGCCACTTCATCAAATAAGAATCTTCTTTCCTCTGGACGAACGTTGAGGATTAAATCTATTTTACTCTGTTCCATGACAGAATATGCATCAACACCTATACCTGTATCCATAAAGAGTTCGCTAATATCGCGAAGTCGACACGGAGTATCATTAATTAGATAACTACTTTCGCCATCACGGGTAAGTTGTCTGCACACTTCAACATCTGGTGACCCAACAGAGAGATTATTTGTTATATTTGTAAAGGATAATGCAACACTTGCTTTTTGGGCAGGATTAAAGTTGGTGCCACCATTGAAAATAAGGTCACGCATATTTGTACACCTAAGTGCACGCGCACTCTTTTCCCCAAGTACCCACCGAATTGCATCAGAAACATTACTTTTGCCACATCCATTCGGTCCAACAATTGTAGTGATACCGGGTTCAAGTATTAGTTCTACCTCTTCAGCAAAACTTTTGAAGCCACTTACTTTGATACTATTTAAGTGCAAATTCTACCTCCGAACAATGGTATCTTGTCAGGTCATATTAGTTGTTATCAGTTAGTTAAACTAATTATTAATACGAATCTTATACATTATTGGTTTCATATAGGATTTACTGCCCTTGCCAATGTAAGAACATCTACTTCAATTGGATCAGCATTCCATAACACTTTTACTGCCTCACGAACAGTCGCACCTGTGGTAAATACATCATCAAGAACAAGTATTTTTCTATTACAGATAGCTTCACTCTTACGTAGGCTAAAGGCACCAATTATATTCGTTTGTCGTGCTTCTCTATCCAAGCCACTCTGTGGAGACGTATTCTTTTCTCGAATTAGTGCATCCCTCAGAATCGGATTGTTACTTTTTTTGCTAATGTGTTCTGCAAGTAACGTAGTTTGGTTAAATCCTCTTTCACGCAAACGCTTTTTGTGAATTGGGATAGGTAAAATATAATCATATTCATCAATCGGAAGATCTTCAGGAAGGTGTTTAAAAATTAGTTGTACAAGGTGTTTAACAAGGGAAGTCCGTTTTTCAAATTTATATAGGTGGATTAACTGTTGAAGAGTACCATCATATATACCAATAGTACGAAGTTTTCCATATTTAGGTGGATTAGTAGCACAATCAGCACAAACTCCATCTGTATTTGAAATGCCACATATCTCACACCAAGGAGGAACTATAACTTCAAGATTTTCCCAACATGTATCACAGACATAAGGTATAGATTCTAAACCGATTACATTCCTACAAACTCTACATTGTGCAGGATAGATAAATGAGACTGCTGATTCAATTGTTTGATGGATAATGGATGGACGTAATTGCATCGCTATTTACATTTTATAATTCAGATATGATAGTCAACTCAAAATAGTCTAACACAGGAAAGAAACAATGTCAATTGCTATTGTATCAAGGGCAGGGTTATTTATAGTAGATTTTACAATTACTTGGACAGTTTTAGTCCGTAGGTCTAAGTGTGTAATATCTAATTATTTTTAGAATTCAACAATAACAGATTGATGGTCGGGAATCGGAATTTCCTTTACGATAGTATAATGTAAAGTTATTTGCAAAACCTACTATAGTATATTCATTTTTTTATAAATCTCTCTGGATTTCTGCTCGTGTCATCATTTTTGCGAAGGATTTGACGGGGAATACTTTGTGTATGTCATTGAATTTCATCGGAATATTCCTCCTTAAAAGGTTACCGTACGGTAACTTTTTTTGACATAACGGTAACTTTTGGTAGAATTGGTATAAGGTTAGTTTCTATCTGGGTTTGTGGGTTGTTTTCATCGGTTTTTTGTGGTTGAAAAAAAATAATTTTGGTAACCTTTTTATCTGCTGGGTTATGGTCGGTTTTTGGGTGGATATTTTTTGGGTGTCGGGTGTCAGTTTTTGTTGATAATGTTGGGTGTGTCGGTTTCTTGTTTTTCATAGTGGTAGTATTATAACACGTGGTTGGGTGCGTTGGAAGGGATTGCGGTTTTTGGAACAATATATATCCAATATGTTTTACGGGTAATTTGGGATTTAGAGTGGTTTTTTGGTTTTTTTGTCAGGATTGCGGAAGGCACAGAATTACACTATCCTACTAACACGCTATTCCTTAGAAAACAACATTGAAAAACAATTGTCCTTTCCGCGTCGTCTGCGTTTTCTGTACTTACCGCAACACTTGATAATAATGTTAAACACCCAAACCTTCAGGGTTATTTAGTTTTAAGAATATTCTGTAGATGAGTGTTACCAATGGTTTATATCGTAGGTCAGTTAGACCGGTAGCGGTACTCGACAAGGATTATACGTGTCGGGTTTCGCAAGCTCTAACTGACCTACAATAAATTATATCAAAAAACCGAAAACTATAGTAAACTTTAGAGTTTACTATAGTATACATTTTGAAGCAGAGTGTATCTGAATTATAGTTATTTCTACCACATTTCAAAGGAATAGTAGGCATAGTAACAGTATCATTCGTTCTAATTCTACCATTGGTTAGCTGGTGCCATTTTCCAGCCTGTTACATCTGCCATAATATCTCCACCGATACTGAATAGGCATATTCCCACATCTTCAGGCTTATGCATCTGACTTTGCACGACTGCCTGACGTTCATTGATAAAGACTTCTACAAGTGCTCTGTCAATGAAAACCCGTAGATTCAAATCCTCACCTGCCTTCAACTCAAACGGAGCAACACCATAAGCATGTGAACTCCCATATAGTTTTTGCTCATCATTGCCATCACCGATTGAAAACGTCTTATCGTCGGCTGATAAAAAAATCTCCATTCCATTCTGGTTGTCTTTATCACAGAACACTTTTACACCATAATGTTTCGCTTCGGTAGGTTTGATTGTAATATTCAGTTCAATCGTATCACCAAAGATTTCCTTCAATCTGTAGTCCTTTCCATTCTTGACAAGAATATTGTTCTTGACTATTTCATTGTAGCGTAGAATCTCAAGTTCTCGAACGGGTTTAATCCGTACGATACCATCTTCAGGTAGACTCAACTCCCAAGGCAATGAGAACACGCAACTCCACAAAGTGTTGCCAAGATTTACTTGTAGATTGGTAATGACGACTCTGCGTCCGTCAGGTGTGAGAAAGGTTTTGGGAGCCCAATATATTGGTATTCCACGATAATTATAGGACCAACTCATTTTCGTATGATATTCTGGTGTGAATTTGTTATCCTTCCATTCACCCAAATAATAGCGTGCACCCCAACCATGACTAATAAGCAGCATCATGTGTTTGTTACCCAATTTGAAAAAGTCAGTGCAGGAATGATCGTGATGTTCAAGTCCCGGTAACTCCTTCGTCATAAATTCACCGAGAAATTCCCACTGCTTAAAGTCTTTTGATCGCATCAATGTTGTCCTTTTATACCAGTTTCCCAATTCAGGACGAGTATCCTCCATGGCGTGATCACCTGTAAATATATAGTAGTAGTCTCCCTCAACCCACGCAGTCGGATCCCAGAATGTCCAATAATCTGCTTCCCGTGCCACTTGAGGCACATCTATCTCTATCGGTTTAGACCAATCCTCCAAATGCTCATCCGATGCCTCAACATAGGTCGCACGCCCCCCAAATATACCGACAAATCTCACTTTTTCACCATCTTTAGTAATAATCGTCCCACCTGTTCCACAACCACCGCTGCCCAAGGCACAGTCCCTACGTCGACGCCAGTGAACAAGGTCAATACTTGTAAAATGTCCGAAAGCGTGCTCATCGCCTTTATACATATATCCGAAATGATATTGACCTTTCCAATGAATCATGAAATTGGGATCGGTCGAATAGTTCCTATCGTTATCACCATCGGAATTAACCAGATGATATGTTGGACGACTCGGGTCATGCATCAATCGCTGTCGAAAGTCCCGAACGATACGGACGGCTTCGTTGTCCATGGAAAACATGTGTCTATTGTCATGGTCGAATACTATATAAGGGTCATCCTCATTCTCTTTAATCGCTGCGATATTCTTAAACTCAGGAAACTTACCAGCACGATCATCCCACCATCCATCTATTGAGAAATCATACCAACTGAACGGTTGAATTTCCGATGGTTCATTCGGTTTTAAGTTGTTAAGCTGTTCTTGTGTCAAAGCATGTGAATATATCCTAACATCCTTAACCTTCCCCTTAAATGATGTTGCATAGTTTACATTCAGATTGACTGTTCCAATAACAAGTTGTAAATATGGACTATTGAGAAAATCAACCGGTTCTTCTATCGTGTAGTTGGCATAAACTTCCCCATCCCTATAAATAGTGATGGAATTATCCTTAAAAACAGCTGCCATCATCATGAATTTTCCGAGTATAATTTCCTGATCTGGATTTTGGACAAGTTGATTTGCGGTTTGTGTCCGTATGTTATCCTCGCTTGCGATGGACCATTTTCCTGGAATATCCTGTCCAAAAGCGAGTGCGTCATACTTGTCGGCTGCCTGCACGGTAATCACGCTGCAATGTTTTGGGGCTTCCTCATCAAAGCAGAACCAACTTACCAGAGTCTTGTCCGTTATTGAGGGCATAATATACCTACCTTTAGAATTGTGTTTAGATACAGATTATACAACTACAGCGATTGCTGAATCGTAGTTTTAGAAAATGGATACTACCGTCTTTTTTCACCTGGTTTTCGATACTTAGAGGAATAACTATCACCTTCAGGATTGTATGAAACATACACCTGTCCATCCTCAACAACCAGTCGAGGTACGGTTCGGCGACCTCCATCCCGTTCAGGTCCTCGCATTACAGCGAATTGTTCTTCAGACATATCTTCAACCATTTCACCCCACCTGTCTTGTGGATCGACTACACCTCCTCCCCAGTTTGTATTTTTTGACTGATACTTTATCAAGACCCCTCGTCGGGGAATTGGATTCTTCCATGCTAAGGCACCGTGTGTGCAACCCCCATCCATAAAGAATAGCACATCTCCAGCATTCATAACGGGTTGCACGACCAAACCCATTGTGTCATCACAGGTTCGAATCCCCCGGGGCATAGAATACTGTGTCTTGTGAGAACCAGGGACACATGCAAACCCACCAAGTCCTGGTTGGACATCGCGTAATTGCCAAGTAATAGTGACGGTCTCTGCATAACTGCGTCCGTTCTTATAGAAATAGCCACGTGATGGACTCATCGGTTCATTGCCATCGTGTAACGCATGTCCAGATGTTCCTTCAACTGCACAGAAAACGGTCGCACCACCTGTACGATATCCACTACCACCCATCCAATTAAGTCTTTGCACCACTGATGGATGTGCAATCATACGTCTGAATGGAGCATTATAAGGATCAGGCAGATCCAATAATCCTGACAGAAGTGGTCGTCCCGTACCTGCTTGGCTTACAGATCCTCCCGCAAGTTCATCACCAACGACGATACGATCTTGGAATTTATCCACCGCTTCATTTGCCTCAGCTAACCATTGTTCATCCATCACACCACGCACCACAAGATATCCATTTAGATCCCAAAAGTAAAATTCTTTTTCATCAATACCCGAATTTGGGTCGCGAATATAAATAGAAGGATGAATAACGGAGGAGTCTTCCTCAACCCATGTCTGTTTTCCGTTTGTATTCAAAACCGGTGGTGGATTTGAACCTTTATAACCAGGGCGATACATAACTGCCTTTTGTGCAGGTGTTGCTTCGTCTTTCCAGCTGGGTAAAGATTCGGTTTCTGAGTAAGGTCCAGAAGGATTGGATTGAATCGCTGCACGCGCAGCATACCAATAGGTCAATAATCTTTTTCGTTCACCCTTCCATGGTTGAATACCGTGAAGCGTAGGTGCAGCGACTAAAAAGAGATCTCCTGCTTTTAGTTCTGGCTGTATCACCAACCCCATATCGTCAACACCAGTTGCTAAATCATCTGGAGTTTCAACGTTGCTTTTGTGACTTGCTTGAACAACAACCAATCCACCGTCTCCATCTGCGACATCATCTAATACCCAGATTGCTTTCACTCCCTGACAACTCCTACGACCATTTTGTTGACGATATGCCAAGGAAGGATTTCTCGGTTCATCACCACCGAGTAGTTTATTACCTATTTCAACCTTTTGCTGTCCTAACAATCGCGGGGCTTGATCGAGTCGGAAACCATGTCCTATGATCTGGTTTAAATACCAAACTAATGTTGGGTGAATAAGTAAATCTCTAAACAATTCGCGGTGAGAACTCGTTCCTCCTAATAGATTCGCACTATCTCCGATTACATCCAAACCCTTATTCAATAAGGATACTTCCTCATGATTAAGAACACTTGGAATGTGCAGGTATCCTGCCACATCAAAAGCATAATTTTCTTCATTCGTCATTGTTTCTTTGTCCATATATTTCTCCTATTGACTGACTGTAGCGTAATAATTATATAACATTAATATGTTATTGCGATTTCATCAATATCGAACTATAATCTCGTGTTTATACTTTTCTTCGTATAAAATATGCAGATGCAATAATAGCAAATCCAAAGAGAGTAAAAGGCATTTGCCACAGAAGATAACTCATGTGTGTATGAATGTAAGAATGGGCTTTGAAGATTATAAACCAAGACAATGGAGCTAAAATTGAAAACCATGTGGTAATTATCAAAGCAATGTATTTCGGATTCTTCACATCAGATTGATTATAACGTAGATAAAGTAATATGGATGTCAATACGAAGAGAACTATGAGATAAGAATATCGAATTTTGAAAAGATAGTTTGCGACGAATGTGTTTGAGATAGATATATAGTTGTTTAGATCAAAGAAAACACCGTTTATATAGGTTTTGACGACGCCGATCGTACCCGCATCAAGACTGGCAGCATATATCGGAGGAAAGTCTTCAGCATTTCCATAAGTCCGCTTCCCAAAAGAATAAAATACATGATTAACACCATCCATGAAACCACCTTTGACAGCACCAATCTGGAAACATAACATTATCAGACTCAGGAAAATCGCTATCCCAGAACCGAGGACGACTGCAAGTGTTCCTTTTATATATTTGTGCTTATTCCACTTATCAAGAAATGCATAAAATATAAACGGAGTCACCATCATTAGAAGAGTAGTTGTCATATACTCGTAGCCGTTAATAAAACACTTTATGGAAACGGCAATGAAAATCAATATTCCAAATTGAATGTACTTACGGTTCTCTATGTCCCTATTATTCTGAAGATAGTTCATAACGAAAATCATTGGTAGATAGAAAGCCCATATACTCCACCATAGATTCCTACCAAAGACTGTCAACCATTGAGAAAGAACAATCGAACATAAAACAGATATAGCAACCACTCCCCCAAACTCATTATAAAACCAGTTTATGATATATGTTAATGCGACTGCAGATAATAGAGAAGTTAACACATAAAATGTCCAAAATTTGAATGTTGAGGATAGTGGAATGAGTCTATCAAGTAGACTAAATAACATACCTTGACCGCCAGGTTGTGACTTATAGGTAGAGTAATTTTCAAAGGAGAAATTATAAAGATAGGCGTTATATTGTGGACCTCTCTCGGTTGTAGGTATCCATTCTGCGTCATTTATTTTAGTTGTTCCCCACCCATTCAAACCACCAGCAGAAAGGATTCCATCTTGGCGTGATTTGACCATCCTTCCCATAACATGGCTTTCGGTATCTTTCTGATGATTAGCAAACCAGTTTCTTTCTGCCACCCGCCATGAATTAGAGAAAAATCCCAAAAAAATGATTAGGATTGATATCGTCCATAACGAATATCTCCTTATGTACTCTGATTGGAATAGATATTTTAGCTTAATAATAAACATATCACTGTGACCTATTTAATTGTAGAATCGATGTTTATCTCTTGATATTATTGAATGGACCATTCTTCTCTTCAATCGCGGTCAATTATAACGGTTTCTCTTTTGATAGTCAACTTTGATTGTTGTCATCTTCCAATCATGCTATAATAAAACGAGTTTGAGATAGGGACTTAACAACAGAAAACGAATCTGCATATTTACACATGAAACATATTGATTTTGTTGAAGCACTAACCACAAACAATCTTAAGGCTATAAAAGCTGCACCTAAAACTGATCTTCACTCCCATGCGTTTCTCAGTACTCGAATAGAAAATCTGGAATGCTGGTTAGGTCATTCTGTGACGAAACCCCCTCATAGAATGGCAGGTCTTGAAGGGATGATGGACTACATCATCACTGTTTTAGCACCACTCCAGAAATCGCGTGAAGGTTTTGAGTTTGTTTCTACATCAGGGATAAACGATGCTATACAGGATGGGGTTGTAATTCTTGAGATGAGTTTTGACATTATGATGACACGATTTTATCCGGATGGTTTAACAGGAGTAAAGACGTTTATTGATGGGTTGGTAAAGAAATATCAACCACAAATTAATCTACAACCCGAACTCGGTTTTCCTCGGACAAGTGCTGATGATCAAGAAATGATAAAGTTGGCAAATGAAGCAGTAGAATTAGGTGTGTTCCAGTCAATTGACCTTTATAGTTACGAAGAAGCATGCTCTCCAGAAGCTGTGAAATCTATATACGATAGGGCACGTGCAGCAGGTATGAAACTAAAAGCACACGTCGGTGAATTCGGTGATGCTGAGGAAATACGTCGAACAGCTGGAATTCTTGACTTGGATGAAGTTCAGCACGGTATTGCTGCAGCAAAGTCAATTGAAGTTATGCAATGGCTTGTAGAAAACAATATTCAATTAAATGTGTGTCCTACGAGCAACGTAAAGTTAGGGTGTGTTCCTGACATTGCTTCTCACCCAATACGCATTTTGTATGACAATGGTGTGCGTGTTACTATTAACACAGACGATCTGGTGATATTCGGACAAAGCGTTTCTGATGAGTATCGTAATCTATACCAAGCCGGAGTATTCAGTGCCAAGGAGTTAGATGATATTAGACGGTCATCACTTGTTGATAACATCAGGTAGTTCAATAACCTCGGAATCAAAGACATACAGTACTTTTTTAACATAAACACTGCAACATTAATGTCCGTTAATATCAATATATGTGAATAATTGTTCAAATTGTGGACACTGCTGTTCAATATGTGACAGGACATTTATCTATTAGCTGGGAATAACCCTTTTGTACTAAAGGTTAAACAACAAACATGTATTGGCATAGTACTTGCTACTACAATATCACAATATTGAGAGGAGAGACAGATGAAACTGAAAAACATGATTAGTCTGATGCTGGTATTGATTATGGTTGGCATCACCTTCAACATCAACGCAGACTCGCACAAAGCGGCAGATACAGGAAAATATGGTGAACTGAACAAACGCGTTATCGTAAGTATAGACAAAGGTTTGGAATGGCTAAAGACACAACAAGGAAAAGACGGTCTGTTTGAGATGGCACCAGGTGAGGGACATCCAGGAATAACCGCTCTTGCCATAACTGCCTTTTTACGTCATCCGCAGAAAAAATATTCTGATGAAAAGCATCCTTTTATCCGAAAAGCAATTGATAGTTTAATCGCAATGCAGCAGGAAAACGGTGCCATTTATGATGTATCTAAACAACCTGCTTTACCAAACTATAACACTGCTATATCTGTTATGGCACTCTCTTCAACTGCAAATCCAAAGAAATATGAAAAAGTCATCAAAAAAGCACAAGGATTCTTGATAAGTCTACAAATCCAAGATGAAGAAAGTCTATATTACGGAGGTATTGGATACGGTAGTCGCGAATCTGTGCATGATCTTTCTAATCTCAACCTCGCTATCCAAGCGTTAAAAGAGAGTGGTTCAGACGATGATGAAGTGTGGAACAAAGCGATTAAATTCCTTGAACGCACACAAAACCGAAGTGAAAGCAACGATCAACCTTGGTCTGGTAATGATGGTGGTTTTATCTATTCTCCCGATGGTGAAAGCAAAGCTGGTAGTGACGAAGCGGGAAGTCCACGATCCTATGCCAGTATGACCTATGCAGGTTTGTTGAGTTTCATTTACGCAAATGTAGATAAAAATGACGACCGTGTCCAAGATGCTGTCCAGTGGATAAGTAAGCATTTTACCGTAGAGGAAAACTACGGTATGGGTGCGCAAGGTCTATACTACAACTATCACACCATGGCAAAAGCATTGCGTCTATATGGTAAGGACACAATTACTGACTCCAAAGGTGTTACACACGATTGGTACCAAGAACTTGCTGAAAAACTGATTGAAGTACAGCAACCAAATGGTTCTTGGATAAATGAAAATAGTCGTTGGATGGAAGCACTCCCGGTATTAGCCACCAGTTACGCAATTCTTTCTCTTGATACAGCATATTCAAAATAATACTAAACCTAACTCACCTCATAAGGCGGATATCAATTCCGCCTTTTTTATTTCATATATTCCCTTCATATCTATTCCTTTTTATTAAACTAATTCTTCTCTAAAACGTTTAATTCATATTTATGTAATGATAAACGAAAGATGAGAAGGTGGTATGAGTTTAATTGATGGTATTTCAATAGGGTTCGCTGCAATCCAGGCAAACAAAATGCGAACCCTATTGACTATGTTGGGAATAATCATCGGAATTGCATCCGTCCTTGCGATGATAGCGATCGGTGATGGTGCTAAAGAAATTGTCTTACAAGACGCACAAAAACTGGGTGGTGCAAATCAGTTTACATTGTATCGTAGGTCGTCAGAAAAACTTGGGAAACACCGAATTCCAATACGGACTAAGGAATATCTAAATTATAATGATGTTCTGGCAATTGAAGAAGATTGTCCGTCAGTCAATGAAGTGACTCCACGTATCAGAGATTGGAAAGGTGTTCTCATGCAAGCTGAAGGTGGCACTGAAACCCGAGCAGGATATAACGGTGTAGACCAATCTTTTATGTCAGCTATGGACTGGAAAGTTTCTGAGGGAAGGTTTATTACCGATGAAGATGTGGAAAATGCAACCAGAATATGTGTATTGGGTGAGGAAGTAGCAACCGATCTATTTGGAAGTATATCACCTCTTGGTAAGGAAATAAAAATTGCAAGGAAAGTCAGATATTATGATCATCGTGGAAAGAGACGAAGCAGGCGAATAACCGATCGTTTCACGGTTGTAGGTACAATGATGCCAAGAGGAAGAAGTCTCCGTTTCGGTTGGAGTTTTGATGCCATGGCTTTTTTTCCAATTACAACAATTCAAGAACGGTTCACTGGTAATGATCGTATTCAAGAGATTGTTGTTTATGCAAATAATGTTTATGAAGTACCACAAGCAGTCAAGGAAGTGAAAGAAGTAATAAGAAAACGTCACAACGGTGAAGATAAATTCGTCAAATTTTATGAGATGCGAAAAGGTATACGGCAGCTTGAAAAAATAAGTAAGATGATAAAAATTGCTCTCGGTAGCATTGCTGGGTTTTCACTACTGGTTGGTGGAATCGGTATCATGAATATGATGTTGGTGGCTGTTAGCGAACGCACACGCGAAATCGGATTAAGGAGAGCACTCGGTGCAAAACCGTTTGACATAATACTACAATTTCTGATAGAGTCTGTTGCAATGTGTACTGTTGGTGGAATGATTGGCATTTGTTTAGGTATTCTTGTGGGTGAAGGTATGTCTGTTCTTGCGGTCAATATCGCCCAAATCGTTCCGGAATGGCCCTCAGTGGTTTCAACACAGTGGATTGCGATTTCTGTGCTGTTTTCTGTTGCGATTGGTGTTTCTTTCGGATTATATCCAGCGATAAAAGCATCGATGTTATCACCTATTGAAGCACTTCGAAAAGAATAAGTAATATCTGATAAACAAGACCAATTATCACAATTCTAAAAAGAATTACAATTATTTTACCGAAGTAATATTATGGATAACCTTAATGTATTCGGAGAAATTATATGCGACTGTTAGAAGGAATAATTGTTGGGGTTGCAGCTATTCGTTCAAACAAAATGCGCTCATTGCTAACGATGCTTGGTATCATCATCGGTGTTGCCTCCGTCCTTGCTATGATTTCTATCGGTGATGGGGCAAAAGAGATAGTCTTACGTGATGCCCAAAAACTCGGTGGAGCAAATCAATTTACAATCTACCGCACTTGGTATAAAAGAGTAGGTTCAAGTTGGAGAAGAATTCGTAGTAATGAGTATATGAAATATGATGATGCAATTGCAATTGCAGCAGAATGTCCATCCGTAATCGCAGTGACCCCAAGAATACCTGAATGGAGAGGTGCGTTAATTCAAGCCGCAAGAGGAAGAGAAACCCGTGCTGGATATAATGGGGTAGACGCAACCTATCATACTGCAATGGACTGGAAAATTCAAGAAGGACGATTCATAACAGACGAAGATGTGGAAAATGCATCAACAATCTGTGTGTTGGGTGATGAGTTGGCAGTTGAATTATTCGGAGAAAAATCTCCTATAGGACAAGAAATAAAAATCGCCAGAGGTGAAGGACGATATGACCGTTATGGACGTAAGGACAGTAAGCGTTACACGGAACGATTCACAATTGTAGGCACTATGACACCGAGAGGAAGAAGCCTTCGATTCGGATGGAGTTATGATAGACTTGTGTTTATGCCACTGACAACAACACAGGAACGGTTTACTGGTGATGATAAGGTTCAGGATATTGTTGTTTATGCCAAGACCGTTGAGCATGTCCCAAAAGCAATTGAAGAAGTAAAAGCGGTTATACGTAAGCGGCATAAGAACCAAGATGACTTTATCAATATTTTTGATATGCGTGAAGGTATGGCTCAGTTAGAGAAAATCAGCAAGGTCATCAAAATCGCTCTCGGAAGTATCGCTGGATTCTCACTGCTTGTGGGTGGTATCGGCATCATGAATATGATGCTTGTTGCTGTTAGTGAAAGGACTCGGGAAATAGGTCTTCGGAAGGCACTCGGAGCAAAACGACTTGATATCCTAACACAGTTCCTAATGGAAGCAGTTTTGATGTGTAGTGTAGGTGGATTGTTAGGTGTATGTTTAGGTATTTTCGCTGGACAAGGTATGGCACTTCTTGCTGTCAAAATTGCAAAAGTTGTTCCTGAATGGCCATCAGTAATTTCAACGCAGTGGGTCATAATTTCTATCTCATTCTCAGCATTAATTGGTATATCATTTGGTTTGTATCCTGCCATAAAAGCCTCCTCTTTATCTCCTATCGAGGCATTGCGAACAGAATAGAAAGGAATAATGTTTCATAAAGATATTCATATTTTATTATTTCCTGAAGATCCCTTCTTCTGTAGGAGCGACCTCCTGGTCGCTATCCACTGAATACTATATGTCCATTCAGTTTATGATGGGAATTAAACAATAGACTGTTATTACAATAAACCCAACACCATAATTTACGTCCAAACCGCATAATTGTCTTCCAAACTACACCGGTCACACTTTAAAGTCAATTATACGAACTTTACCGATAATTTTCTGTCTAAATAACCAAGCAGAAAAGTATCAACTTATTATTGGCTTAGGAGACAAGAAATGCGCATTTTTGAGGGATTATCCGTTGGCATTTCAGCAATTCGTAGCAATAAACTACGATCTTTATTAACAATGCTGGGTATAATTATTGGGGTTGCCTCAGTTCTTGCTATGATTTCAATCGGTGATGGTGCAAAGGAGATTGTTCTACAGGATGCACAAAAACTCGGTGGTGTCAATCAGTTTACGATGTATCGCAGTAGTTATAAACGCGTTGGCAGCCGTTGGATGCCGAACAGAAGCAACGAATACTTCAAATACGATGATGTCTTGGCAATAGAGGCAGAATGTCCCTCCGTGAAAGTAGTTGTTCCACGAATACCGGAATGGCGAGGTGTCCTCATCCAAACAAATGATGGCTCCGAAGCACGTAGCGGATATAACGGTGTTAATGCTTCATTTTCAGAAGCGATGGACTGGAATATTCAAGAAGGACGATTTATTTCCGATGAGGATATTGAAAACAAAGCAAAAGTCTGTGTCTTAGGAACGGAAGTAGCATTCAATCTCTTTGGTACAAAGTCACCTATAGATCAAGAAATAAAGATTGGTAGAGGTGGTGACCGTTATGATAGGTATGGAAGAAGGGACCAGACGCGTATGTCAGAACGGTTTACCGTTGTCGGCACAATGGAACAACGCGGAAGAAGTCTCCGATTCGGATGGAACCTTGACGATATGTTGTTTTTACCTCTTACAACTGCACAAGAACGTTTTACCGGGAACGACCATGTAGTAATGTTATCTGTTCAAGCTAATACTGTTGAGGATGTACCGAAAGCAATTGAAGAGGTTAAAGAAGTCATGAGAAAAAGACATAATAATCAGGACGACTTCTTTAGTCTAAGAGATATGCGAGAAGGTATGGCACAGTTAGATAAAATCAGCAAAGTTATCAAAATTGCATTAGGTAGCATTGCCGGATTTTCACTTCTCGTTGGCGGAATCGGTATTATGAATATGATGTTAGTAGCGGTTACTGAACGAACACGTGAAATTGGACTACGGAAAGCACTCGGTGCAAAACGATTAGATATTTTGCTACAGTTCTTAATTGAATCCATTGTGATGTGCATTATAGGTGGAGCACTTGGAGTTGGATTAGGATATCTTGCGGGTGAAGGCATGGCACTCCTCGCTGTAAAAATTGTGCAGATTGTGCCTGACTGGCCATCTGTTATCTCAATGCAGTGGGTATTGATTTCCGTATCTTTTTCTGCTTTGATCGGAATATCTTTTGGACTCTATCCTGCACTTAAGGCTTCTGCACTCTCACCAATAGAAGCTCTACGAACTGAATAGGAGATGTTATGAATCTATTTGAATGTATCATCTTAGGTATTACAAGTTTGCGTCGTAACCCACTACGTTCCAGTCTTACGATTCTGGGTATAGTAGTAGGGGTCGGTTCAGTAGTGTGTATGGTATCTGTTGGAGACGGATCCAGAGCAATGGTTCTACGAGAGATAGAACGTACTGGTGGCACCAAGATTATTGAAATATATAAAGATGATTGGGATAGACAATCTGGAACCTTAAGCCGCGCAGCAGGTGAAGCTGTCAGAGGAAGAAGCCGATGGCGAAGAAACAGGGCAGAACACTTGGAAACTGAAGATGCATTTGAAATACTAAAAAATGCACGCGGTATCGTCAATGTCGTCGCAGAAGATGATATGCCCGGGTGGAGTGTCAGCTACAAAGGACGCAAAAAGGAATCCAGGATTGTCGCATCAACAGCAGGATATGACCGTTCATATAACTGGTACACAACAAGCGGAAGGTTTTTTACTGAAGAGGAAGTTGATGCTTCAAGTAGTGTGGCAGTCATCGGATCAAAAATTGCTGAAGAGATTTTCCTACGCGAAGACCCTGTGGGTAAAGAAATAAAGGCTTCACGACCATCTTTCTGGCGTGGTAGAAGTGGTCTGTACGAAGTTCGTCTTAAGGTCATCGGTGTTATGGAAGAAAAAGGTGATGCAATGGACACTACCGGTTGGGATGACAGATTCATCATTCCAATTACCACACTCCAAGAACGTTTTAAAGGTCGTCAAGATGTTGAACGGATTCGCGTTGAAGCCGTGGAAATAGACAATATACCGATCGTAATTTCTGATGCAAAACAGGTATTAGGTAGACTACACAATAACACAGGTGAAGAATATAACTATTGGACAGCCGAGGAGGAATTAAAAACCGCGGATAAAGTCGGTTTAGTCATGAAAGCATTGATGGGTGGTATTGCAGGTATAGCACTAATGGTTGCCGGTATCGGTGTTATGAACATTATGCTGGTTTCTGTAACTGATCGCACTAAAGAGATTGGATTGCGGAAAGCACTCGGGGCAACTTTCAATGACATTATTACGCAATTCCTTATTGAGGCATCTGTCCTAACATTTACAGGTGGAATACTGGGAGCAATATTAGGAGTTTTTATGGGGCAAGGTACAGCAATACTCATTTCAAAATTCGTATGGGAAGGCAGCAACTGGCCCTCAGTCGTATCATTTGAAACTATGTTTGTTGCATTACTTGTATCCGTTGCAATAGGAGTATTTTTCGGTCTATATCCGGCACATAAGGCGGCTAAACTTACTCCTGTTGAAGCACTACGAACAGATTAAGAAGTTGTCTATTCTAAAACATGTAAACTGACATAGAAACATAGATTTCATACCTACTATATGAAAATATATGTCCTATAAACTTCAGAAACCTTATAGGAGGAATTAAGTTTTGAAAAAATTAATTATTACTGTAGCAATTATAGTCGTTCTTATAGGGGCTGCTGCATGGGTCGTTTTTAGTCGTGGAAAAAATGGAACTGACCCAGCACTCGCACCTAAAATTGAGGTCGTAAAACGCGGCAATTTCCAAATGACTATTCGTGCAACCGGAAATTTAGAACCACTTCTTGATGTAGAAGTTAAATCAAACGTTGAGGGTGAAGTCATTGAACTTCTTATTGATGATGGAAGCACTGTTCAAAAAGGGGACATTTTAGTCCGACTTGACCCTGAGTTATATAAAGAGGAACAGAAGCAGGCAAAGGCAGATGTTGACGCGGCTGAAGCACAGCTCATGCAAGCGAAATTAAACATTGAACTTAAAAAGGAACGACTGAATAGCGATAAAACACAGAGAGAAGCAGCAGTAAAAATCGCTAATGCGAATCTTGAAACAACAAAAGCAGAATCGCTTACCCGTATCAGTTCTGCTGAAACCGATATACAGTCCACAAAGAATCTTTTAGAACAAGATAATATCGCTGTAGAACAGGCGAAAATTTCTCTTGAACAGGCAAAATTGTCTCTTGCTGAATATGAGACATCATTAAATTCATCAAAGGTTTCATTAGATACTGCTAAATCAGATTTGGAACGGAATAAATCCCTTTTTGAACAGGAATTAGTCTCAAAACAGGTTTTAGAAGATTCCGAGTCTCGACATGCAAATTCTAATACACAATATGAAAACGCGAAAAAACGCGTTGAATCCCAGAAACAAACCCTCGTTTCACAGGAACGTACCATTGTCGCGCGTCAAACTGCTATAAAAACACGCGAAGCGCAGCTACAATATCAAAAATTAAATCTTCAACATCTCAAAAAGACACGCGCAAAGGCTGAAGAGGAAAGTCAAATTCGTTTAGATAATTCACAGACGCAGTTACAGGAACTATTATTAACTATCAATAATGAGAAATTGCTCACTGAACAGTCAAGAGTTAGTGCTGATGCAAACCTACTCAGACGTGAAAGTAGTTTGAAGAATCAAGACGAACGACTCGCTTGGACAGTAATTACCGCACCAATGTCAGGTACAGTTACACAACTTGCGATTGAAGAAGGTGAAATTGTCACATCCGGACGTTCTGCGTTTTCACAGAGTCCACCTATCATGACAATCGCAGACCTTTCGAAAATGGTTGTCAAAACATTCATCAATGAAGTAGATATGGAACGTCTTGAAAACGGCCAACCCGCAGAAATCAAAATCGATGCTTTCCAAACACAAAAATATGACGGTAGAGTCTATGAAATCTCACCGAGTGGACAACAACAAGACAACATTATCTCCTTTGAGGTGATGATAGAGGTGCTTGATTCATCTGGCAGAATCAAACCGGGTATGAGTGCTGATGTTGACATCATTACATACGAAGAAAAGAATGTCCTAATGCTACCACTTGATGCAGTCATTTCTAAGACCTCGGCAACTGCTGTCGCACAGGTAGGCAACACATCCCCATTCAAAGTCGGTAAACCGGTCGCTATGCAGACACTTAGCGAGAAAATCTTCAATGGCACAGTACAAAATGTTGCAAATGGAAGTGTCACAATTGAATTGGATAGTTCCCAACGCGGTATAATACCCGGTCCTTCTACTGTATCACTATTGATTAATGGTGACAATAAGGCTGACGGTGTTCAGGCACAAGTCAGTGTGGTAAGAGGAAAGTTTGTTATGCTGGACAATGGGAGTGATAAAGGTGTGGAAACTCAAATTGAAACTGGCATGCAAAACGAGACAAATGTCATCGTAAAAAGCGGTATCGCAGAAGGTGATCGTGTCATCCTACAACGCCGACAAAGACCACAGATGGGTTGGGGAAGATAAGCGAAGACTGTAAATAAAGAATTACAAATTGACGAGAAATCAACACTGAATGTTATAATATATTCGGTGTTGTTACTTTAAGCGATTACATCACAGCATTATCACCTGACCATCATACGCCAAATAAGCATTCTCAGGAAGCTCAATATCCTGTTCCGCACACTGATCCTTAAAATACCGATGATCAAGCCGATGCATTATATGTGTAAAATAGGTTTCTTTGGGTTGTAAGGCAGTGCTAATCTCCAATGCTTGTCCGACTGATTGATGGGTTGGGTGTCCAGGATTGAAACTTAAAGCATCAATAACCAATACTTCTATTCCTTCAAGTAGTGCTTGCGAAGATTCAGGTAACCGTTTTACATCGGGAATATACCCAAAGTCATCAATACGGTAGCCATTAGTATCAACGTTCCCATGATCTACTGGGATAGGTATGATATCAAAACCGAGCAATTCAAACCTACCATTAACAACATTCGGCAATAGATGACCTACACCACCCCCTTGGAATGTCTCCTTAGTGAACATATAATCATAGTTGCGTTGCAAAATGTCTAACGTCTGTTCAGGTCCATATATTGGCATATCCACACGCTGCTTTCGGCACGGCATTACAATATCGTTTGTACCGCTGATGTGGTCTGCATGGCAGTGTGTAAAGATGACAGCATCTATCCATTCAATCTTGTTCCTATTGATTTGATCCATGAAGTTAGGACCAAGGTCAAATTGTAGATTCTTTCCATCCTTTTCAATATGTATGGATGAACGGGTGCGGTAGTTTTTCGAGTCAACCTGCATGGAATCTTGACAAGTTTCGCAGTCACATTTATATTCAGGAACACCTGTAGATGTACCTGAACCCAAAATCGTAATCTTCATTCACATAGAATCCTTTCATCAAACTAAGGACATTATCCGAGGGAATCGTCAACTTTGTTGATAGCAGCTGCCATTAACCTTGCATGGTCCTCCTGCATGTTAACGTTAAATCCGAATCTTAGCGCACGACCAAGAATAGAAAGCGTCTGCGGACACATATCGCGCGAATACTCAACATTCCCCTTATATCGTGGATCAGTCCATGGATATCCTGCTGGGTTAGGTGAATGTTTATACAGAATAGAATCCCAATAGGTATATATATGTCTATCAGGAAATCCTTCGTTGTAAGCAGTCCCAGCACCCAATCCTTCTGCTCTGAGTGCTTCCGTATACTTTTTAGCAAGTTCTATATCCCGTACAATTATAGCAGCACTTATTCCACATTCCCCACTTGGGTCGTCTATGTGCTGACGTACATAACCTTTCGGTTCATCAGAGAGTTCAGCAATAAACGTCTTTTTCAGTTTACGCGTATGTCCGAGTATATCGTCCAGTTTTGAAAGCTGCACGCGTGCAATTGCACCTAATATCTCACTTGGACGATATGTTTGACATGAGAATGGATCGTTTTTCCACTCTGAACCGCTCATCCACATCGGTAATCCCGGTTCAGAGGCAAAAGCAGCACGCTCATAAGTATCGTAATCGTTAGTAAAGACTAACCCACCTTCGCCACATGTCATTACTTTATAATAGTTTAGACTCCAAGCACCAGCATCTCCCCAAGTTCCAGCATACTTCCCATTATACTGACCACCGACACATTGACAACAATCCTCTACGACCTTTAGATTATGTTTTTTCGCAATATTAAGTATCTCTTCAAGCCGACACGGAACACCTTGCATGTGAACAGGTAAAATCGCTTTAGTATGTGGTGTGATTTTGCGTTCAACATCAGCAGGATCCAATCCAAGTGAGTCATCAATTTCTGCAATGACTGGAATCGCACCTACACCAACAATTGCTGCAGCAGTCGCAATAAACGTGTACCCCGGCAATATTACTTCATCCCCTGGTCCTATTCCGACACCAGTGAGGGCACAGATAATAGCCGATGTGCCAGAATTAACCATCAAGGCATGTTTTACACCAAGTCTGGCTGCAGCCTCATTCTCAAACGCACCGACATTAGAATTTTCTACAAATCGGAAGAGTTTTCCGCTCCGTAACACCTCTGTCGCAGCATCAATTTCTCGATCATCTATGACACTCGGTCCATGCATTCCCCCAGGAATCGATTCCGATATAACAGGTGTTCCGCCATCAATTGCTAAACGTTCTGACATCTTCTACTCCATATTTGCTTGCATACATCAGGATTTATACCACTTTACCTGTTACAATATTTTTTGTCAAGTTCGGTTTTCAAGAAAGTAGGTTTATTTATAGTAAACTTTTGAATTAATGGGACATTTTGATATGTAGGAGGGAACTCCGATTCCCGACTATCACTGAGTTAAGTCGCGATTCGGAGATCGCTCCTACATGGACTTTATATTATTATTTTTAATGTTCACTATAGTTTGTGCCGTTCAGCCCCAGCGGGTCGACAGGTGTATAGTACCCAATGCATAGAATGAACAAGCCCCAGCGGGGCGATAGGTGTCCAACGGACTTGTCAGAATCGCTGAAGGCACAGAACCCACAGAAAACACAGAAAATTCCTCTACCTTCAGCGTCCTCTGCGTCCTCTGTGCCTTCAGCGATTCTGACAATCCCGCAATTCTGACAACTAAAAACTGAAAAACAATCTAAAATCCGAAACATACATGAAACATACATGAAACATATTGTTCCGACCCTCATGTCCCCCTTCCAACCCACCCAACCACGTGTTATAATACTACCACTATGAAAAAACAAAACAATCCACAACACCAACATCACCGTATTCGTAGGTCGGAGCGAGCGAAGCGACCTCCGACAAATAGCCAAAAAACCGACCAGAACCCAGCACATAATAAAGTTACCAAAATTATTTTTTTTCAACCACAAAAAACCGATAAAAACAACCCGCAAACCCAGACGGAAACTAACCTTATACCAATTCTACCAAAAGTTACCGTTATGTCAAAAAAAGTTACCATACGGTAACCTTTTAAGGAGGAATATTCCGATGAAATTCAATGACATACACAAACAATTCGCCGTCAAATCCTTCGCAAAAATGATGGCACGATCAGAAACCAAAGTAGGTCAAGATAAGAAAAAGACCAAAAAAGAGCAAAATAAAAAAAGCATAATTCGCGTCACATTCCTTATCCTGACTGAATTCTTTAAGTCACAGGTGACGTGCAAAACGTCACACTTTATAGCACATACTGATAAACAATGTACCGGTCAGCGTATTCGACGTTGATTTGGCTGAATGCCAACAGTGCATTCACAGCGTTGATTTATGGGTGTCGCAAACTTAACCTAACCTATGAAGATATGCTAAAGTATCAACGTTCGTTCTATAATTATCCAGAAAAGTTGAAAACCAATTAACCCTGACTCCGTATATTAAAACTTGACATTAATTCAGATTTCGTGTAGTTTTTATCAATCATTTCAAACACGCAATAGACATAATTCCTTCGAAAAGAACGGTTCCTAAATCACCATAGGGGAAGGAGTCTAACAGAAGCAGAACGGAGATTAAAAGATGAGACCTAATATAATTTTAATGATGTGTGATGACCTCGGATATGGAGATGTAGGATTTAACGGAAATGAGACAATCAAAACCCCGAATTTAGACCGTCTCGCGAACAACGGAATTCGATTCACTCGATTTTATGCAGGTGGACCCGTCTGCTCCCCAACGCGAGGAACCTGTTTAACTGGACGACATTATTTTCGATATGGTGTAACGCATGCCAATCGCGGACACCTACCCAAACAGGAAATCACACTGGCGCGAATGCTAAAATCTTACGGTTATACAACCGGACATTTTGGTAAATGGCATCTTGGAACACTTGACCCGAATTATTCAGGAAAACCCAATCGTAATCCAGCACGAAATTACGCGCCACCGTGGGAACGAGATTACGATGTGTCTTTTGCTACGGAATATGCTGTTCCCACTTGGGATCCTACAGTAGGTGTCCAGAAGAATGAAAGACGTGTGGATCGACCTTGGGCATCACCATATTATGAAAATCGAGAACTGGCAACAGAAAATCTTGAAGGATGCGATTCCCGAGTATTGATGGATCGCGCAATTCCATTTATTGAAAAAGCTGTTGAGAATGTCGAACCGTTCTTTGCCACAATCTGGTTTCACGCACCTCATACCCCTGTTTTTGCTGGACCGGAATATCGCGCAATGTATGCCGATTACAGTGATAATGAGCAACATTATTACGGTTGTATTACCGCTATAGATGATCAGGTAGGACGATTGTATCACACTTTAGCAGCTTGGGGTGTATCCCAAAATACCATGATCTGGTTCTGTTCAGATAACGGTCCGGAAGGTCGCACTGGTCGAGATGGACGTAACCGCGGATCAACAGGTGGATTGCGCGGACGAAAACGATCTTTGTTTGACGGTGGTGTAGGTGTACCTGCGTTATTACACTGGCAAGGACATGCAGAAGCCGGACGCGTGGTGGATATGCCTTGCAGCACGCTGGACTACTTCCCCACAATCGCTGAAGTAATGGAATTTGAAATGCCAGATAAACGTCCGATTGATGGCATAAATCTTCTACCGACCATTGAAGGAAATATGACAGAACGTCCCACACCGATTCCATATCGATTCAATAGTGGAAAAAACGCAATGTTTGGTGCACCGACTATTGCAATGATGGACAACAGGTATAAGTGTTTGACAAACCTATCAAACAATGGAAATGAAGATTTGTGTTTTGACATGATTGAAGACCGCGAAGAAACAACTAACTTAGCAAATGAACAACCAGAACGGATGAGGAAAACTCGCGAGACCCTTCGCGAATGGCTCAATTCATGCAAAAACAGCCACAATGGCGGGGATTATGACGAGGAATTTGAACCGGTCGCGTCATTTGAAGAAGTCACAGGTGGTTGGCGTTGAAGATGAAACAGGTATTAGCAGAGATATAGTCCCACTCTGGTCTGGGGATGTACTTTCAGATTGATGTGTATTGTAACAGATACCAGCTTCAACCATTATAGTTGATTGGAAATCTTTCTTCTGTAGGAGCGACCCGGGGAATGCCTAAACGGCATTCATACCGTTGATTTGCTGGTCGCGATTTGGAGATCGCTCCTATAGAAAATATGTAGCTTTATTTACAAAATTCACTATAAATAATCCTGCCTAATCCATTAGCATCTTGACATTTCGTTATGACTTTGATATGGTGTTACATATAATATTCTGTATATGGTTCATATTTCTGATATAACACAAGGACATCAACATGCCAAAGACAAAACAGTCAGAACTTTCCTTGATGGAACTATACAAACAGACAAAAAAACAGCATGAAGATGCCATTTTACTCTGTCGTGTAGGTGATTTCTACGAAGCATTTTATGAAGATGCGGAGTTAATCGCACGACTACTTGAAATTGCCCTTACCTCACGCAGTCATAAGAATCAAAAAACACCACCACCTCCAATGGCAGGTATTCCACATCATGCGCTTGACTCCTACCTCTATAAATTAGTTTCTGCAGGACATAAAGTAGCAATATTGGATCAGACTGAGGACGCAAAAGTTGCAAAAGACGAAAATCGATTAGTAAAAAGAGATGTTGTCCGAGTGGTTACTCCCGGAACTGTCACTGACCCAAAAGTTCTTGAGCATAAATCAAATAATTATCTGATGTCCATATACCAACAAAAAGATATGTATGGTATTGCAGTTGCCGATCTATCAACTGGTGAATTTCAGATAACAGAACTTGATGATGCATCTCGGCTTTGGGCAGAAATACACAGATTTTCTCCGAAAGAATGTCTATTTGCCGAGTCTTATGAAGATGAACAGATGTTAGAGCAGCTAAAAATCGAACTGAAGGTAGTAGTGAACTTTCTACCTGTCTGGCGTTTTGACTATGATTCTGCACGGGGTGAACTACTATCACATTTCAATACTATTTCTCTTGATGGATTTGGTTGTGAACATCTTGAAACAGCAGTCTGTGCTGCAGGTGCACTCATCTATTACCTACATGAAACGCAGAAGCAGGAAGTAGAACATATTCTCTCGCTACATTCCTACACATTGTCAGATTTTATGGTGTTGGATGCTGATACACAACGCAATCTTGAACTGACTGCATCTATTCGAGATGGTTCTACAAAAGGCACACTACTTGAGGTGCTTGACCAGACTGTGACCTCTATGGGTGGTAGAAAACTACGACAATGCCTGTTGCAACCGCTACTTGATAGTCAAAACATAGAGGAACGTCTTGATGCTGTTGATGAACTAAAGACACAGATAAACCTACAAGAAGAACTACGGGAAGTACTTGGTCAGATGTCCGATATGGAACGACTGATTACACGTATCAGTTTGGGTTCCGTAAATGGAAGGGACTTACATTCACTAAAAGATTCCCTGGAATTAATTCCTGATGTAAGGACACAACTTCACAATTGCCAAACATCTCTTCTATCATCTCTCAACGCTGATTTGAATCCAATGACTACTATAGTAGAATCAATTGAACACAGCATTCACCCTAATCCTCCTGCTACAATACGTGAGGGTGGTGTGATTAACGACGGTTATAATGCTGAACTTGATGAACTTCGGCAAATTGTGGGACAAGGTAGAGATTGGATGGCTGCTTTACAGGAAGAGGAACGTAAACGTAGTGGAATTACTTCTCTAAAGATCGGGTTTAATCAGGTTTTTGGTTATTACATTGAGGTTACAAAACCAAATCTTAACCTTGTTCCAGAACACTATATTCGTAAACAGACATTACGAAACTCTGAAAGGTTTATAACACCAGAACTCAAGGAACAGGAAGCAAAAGTATTGAACGCAGAGGATCGCATACAATCGCTTGAATACGACCTTTTTTGCGAGATACGAGATGAAATTGCGGAATCCACAGAAGAAATACAGAAGATTTCAGCGATAATTGCGACGGTTGATGTAATTGCAAACTTTGCTTATTGTGCATCAAGATATAATTATGTGAAACCCACAGTAGAAAACTCAGATGAAATTGTCATCCGAGATGGTCGACACCCCGTAGTAGAGCAGATATTCATACAAGAAGGTTTTGTTCCAAATGACACGAAACTGAACTGTGATGATGAGCAATTACATATAATTACCGGACCCAATATGAGTGGGAAAAGCACATATTTACGGCAAACGGCACTAATAGTCTTGATGTCGCAGATAGGGAGTTTCGTTCCGGCTTCCGCAGCAAAAATCGGATTGGTAGATAGGATTTTCACTCGTGTGGGAGCATCGGATAATCTGGTAATGGGACAAAGTACTTTCCTTGTGGAGATGAACGAAACTGCGAATATACTTAATAATGCTACAAATAAAAGTCTTGTTATTCTGGATGAAGTTGGACGTGGAACAAGTACATTTGATGGACTCAGTATCGCGTGGGCAGTGTCTGAGTATCTGTTAGATGAGAAAAAAATGGGATCTAAGACACTTTTTGCAACACATTACCATGAACTGGTGGAACTTGCAAGTAAGTACAAACGGGCAAAAAACTACAACGTTGCTGTTCATGAAGATGGTGAGAAAGTTACCTTTTTACGCAAGGTTGTCCCGGGGGGTGCAGACCAGAGTTACGGAATACATGTTGCACGTCTTGCTGGATTACCGCATACTGTCATTTCACGTGCCCAGCAAATCCTTGAAGTGCTTGAACAACACAATCTCAGCGTTGAAGCAGATGAGGCATCAGAGAAACCTCAGCAAGCAACACAAAAAATGCCGCGACCGAAACGTCGTGTAACACGAAAAACAATGCAAAGTGATTCCCTTCAGATGGCACTATTCACACCAAAAACGCATCCCCTTGTTGAAGAGTTGCGTCAGTTAGAACTGTCTCAGTTGACACCATTAGATGCGGTCAACATCCTATATGACTTGAAAGCAAAAGCAGAAGGGTCATAATACCATAGAATGTGAATATTGTTCTGTAGCAGGTGTTAATTACGTCTCTATAACATTTTGACAAGAAACATACTGCTACAGAACAACTGTACTGTTCTATAATGTTACTGATTTTCCTGTCCGAGCACATTCATAGATAGCCATGTTGAGTGCAACAGATTTTCTGCCTTCATAACCATCAACTGCGGGTGCTGCGTCTTCGTTTATGACCCGTATAGCGTCTTCAATGACATTCTTGGGATAGGGAGGGAGATCTATCTCAGGTTCTTCGTTTTCAGGGAATTGCCAAACATCTGGTCCACGACCAACAATCCCTGTTTGACCATGAATGTGAATCATTGTGACATTTCCACCGGGATATGTTGTCGTTGTCAAAACATGTCCAAGTGCCCCATTTTCAAATTCTAAAATAGCAGATGTCATATCTTCTGTTTCACAATTTTCGTGGTCATAAACATCAAAATGCGCACCAATAACACGTTTAACAGGTCCCATAAACCACAACATCATATCAATAGAATGGACACCTTGGTTCATGATAGATCCGCCACCATCAAGTTCCCATGTGCCGTGCCAACCGACATAATAACTATCAGGACGTTTCCATTTCATTCGAAGTTCACAGAGAAGTGGCTTACCAAGTGCACCTTGTTCCAATGCAGCCTTGATTTTCCGATTTTGTCCACCGTATCTTTCACCAAAATCAACGAGTAATTTTACATTATTGTCTTCACAAGTTTTTATTAGCGAATTGCAATTCTCAACACTAACATCCATCGGTTTTGTTGTAATGACGTGTTTACCACGACGTGCTGCTTCTTCACCAAACTTACCGTGCAAACCACTCGGTGTCATGATCATTGCAACATCAATGTCATCTCTGTCAAACATCTCCAATGCGTCATCGTGGCTTTCACAACCGAATTTCTCCTCTGCAGCTTTTCTCCGTTCCGCTTTTAGATCAGCAACAGCGACGAGTTCAGCTCCAGCTGTGTCATGGATAACATTGGAACGATTCATACCCATACCTAAACCGACAACACCAAAACGTAGAGTATCAGCCATTAATTTTCCTCCTGATATAGTACATTACTTTGAACAATATTATCGAAATACAAATACTTTAATAATAAACAAATAGGCACACATTCGTGAAAGTAAAACATCAGTTCAATATACGGTATTATACCACATACCTGTTCTATGTGAAAAATTATATTTCATTACTAATTGAATCTGAGTTGCTACCTATGTAGCACAATCTGTTAGATTGTGCCTATGGATACGCAAACTGAATGAAGATTAAGTTATTAATTCGGCAATAATCCGACATAGCGTAGCAATGACTGTGATCCTCCTATGAACTGCGACATAAAGGTAATCACCTTGCTTTTAAGAGTTTTCCAGTCCTCACAAAGACGA